>MAAB01037769.1_pt1 | contig 133496 bp, 125 predicted proteins | sample 1115991 | NCBI WGS metagenome assembly MAAB01 (sample SAMN04961124, study PRJNA320927) | seawater metagenome | isolation source: sample BD02T18 sea water enriched with oil for 18 days | place: USA:Gulf of Mexico | collected 2013-07-27 | reverse complement strand
GCTCTTTGGTAGTACTTATGAACCAATTCTTCTTGATTATCTAATAAGTAATCAATGCTTGGTTCGTTGTTCATCGCTTTTTCAATCGCTTTACGAGTCGCTTCACGGTGAATGTTGAATAGTGCTTCGTGATCTAAATCTTCAACTTTTTCAACACCAGGGCTTAACCATACAGAACAGATAATACCTAAGTCATTTGCTTTTTCTTTAGGGATAGTACCGTTACGAACAGCATCTAATACACCGTTTGAAATCGCGCCTTGAACTGTACCCATTAAGATATTTGTGTAAGCAGTATCTTTAACAGTTACTTTACTAACCATAATTGTTGCTGGCTTAACCATCATGTCTGTGTTCATTAACGATAAAACACGAGTATGGCCTTTAACTTGGTCGCCAAGTAGAGTGGCAAATGCAGTACCAAAAGGACCATCTAATTCACCGATGATTACTTCAGGTTCAGCAGCTGTAAATGGAGGGCCACCGGCTAAAAGACATTCACCAACACGCATACCAATAATTTTATCACTCATAGTGAGTATTCTCCGATTAGTTTTACAAAAGATACGCTGATTATCCTTGTCTTAAAACAATGTCGCAACCATAGTAGACTTTATAGGTCATATTATAGTCGTTATGATCGTGGTTAACCTTATTTGGAATCCCTGAAATGTCAGAAGTTAAAACACCATATGAACGTATTGGTGGTGAAGAAGCCGTACGTCGTTTATGTAATACCTTTTATCAAATTATGTCTGATACGCCGCAAACACAATTAATTCGTGAGCTGCATCCGGACAATCTTCAAATCAGTGAAGATAAACTTTTTATGTTTCTTTCGGGCTGGCTAGGTGGCCCACCTTTGTTTACTGATAAATTTGGTCATCCTCGCTTACGTTCACGTCACATGCCTTTTTCTATCAACATCGAAGAACGTGATCAATGGTTGTATTGTATGGCACAGGCATTAAAAACTATGGAGCTTGACAGCTCTTTTGCAGAACAATTAATGTCTAGCTTTGTACAAACAGCAGACTTTATGCGTAACCAACCGGAATAGATATGAATATTGGTGCGGTGATAATTGGCGACGAATTGCTCAGTGGTAAACGCCAAGATAAACACTTCGCCCATATCCAGAAAAAGTTGGCACAACGCGGCCTAGAATTAAGTTGGACAATTATTGTTGGTGATGAACCCGATCAGTTGGAGCGGTTTCTTAGGTTTACCATGGCAACTGACGATTTAGTCTTTAGTTTTGGTGGAATCGGAGCTACACCAGATGATCGTACTCGCCAGACTGCCGCACGAGTTGCTGGCGTGGAATTACTACCCCACCAAGAAGCTATTGCTGAAATTGAAGCTCAATTTGGCAAATCAACAAACCCAAAACGCTTGTTAATGGCTGAGTTACCGGTTGGTAGTCGAATCATTCCTAATCCTGTGAATCGTGTACCGGGATTCTCCCTTAACCATCATCATTTTATGCCGGGTTTTCCTGAGATGTCTTGGCCGATGTTTGAATGGGTATTAGATAATTTATATCCCGACCTGAAAAATCTAGCCCCTGAAGTTGAACAAACCCTATATATCACCAATAGTCGTGAATCTGACTTGCTGGAAATCATGACGAAGATTGTTAACGACTACCCTGCCATTCGACTTTCAAGCTTACCCAGAATGGGAAAAAAACCATGCATAGAGCTTAGTCTGCGTGGCAGCCTAACTGATGTTGAGACAGCAATGAATGAGCTAATCACTGCAATTGATGTGTTACAAATAGACTGGACGCATCACGCTATATAGCCAGCCACTTAAACCAGAGTGGCAAGCTGATTAAACTACACACCGTTGTTAACGTGACGGCTGCTGCATATAACTCACTGTCCAACTGATATCGTTCACAAATAATAATGCCAAACACCATGGTTGGCATGGCTGCGATCAACACTGTTGCCAAGGCAACTTGATCTGTTAGTCCAATAAGCTCACCCATAAAATAAACGCTGGTCGGTACGATAAATAGACTGATTACAACCACGGGGAGGAGCAACGGTAAAAATTTAACTTTCATGGTATCCCAACGTATGCTCATGCCTAGCGCAATTAACATGAGTGGGACGACACCCCCGGCCAAGATTGATAGCACCGAGTGAATTACTTCAGCCTGTGCGATACCTGCAAAATTTAAGGTTATCGCCAAAGTTACTGCCCATAATGGCGGTACTTTTAAGAGCTCTCTTAAGGGATGAACTTCAACATCTTGGCTGCCATAATGTTTGGCCATTAATATGCCTAAGCTCAATAATATTGGCGTGCAGGCAAATAAGTCATATTGCAAAACTGTTGAATTCGACCAAGGGCCTAGAACTTGATCTAAAACAGGTAAACCTAGATACGTGGCATTAGGAAACGTAGCCGCCAATAATAACGCCCCCGTCTGTGTGTTAGTCAGACGTAATGCTCGACTCAATAACCACATGAGTGAAACACCGGTAATTAAGCCGCATATTGCAAGCAATGAGATCTGTATGGATGAGCTATCCAATTCACTGCGCCAGATGACATCAAGCACCATGGCGGGTAGTAAGATATAAAATACCAAGTCAGTTAACGCTCGGCGATGAGAGGATGTGGGAATATGCTGAGGAGCATAACTACGCCACAACACGCCACAAGCAATCAAAAAAAACATTTGAGCTAAAACAAACAACATTCCGAATACCTAACTAGACAATGATTGGTGTAAAAAAACACACCACAAACTACAACTTCAAGATTATATAAACATCATCATCGTAAAGATATTCAGTTTTTTTTATGCTGATATTAAGTGACCTTTATATGAGATCATCGTTTAGCAAATAGTCTAAATTGTTACGCTACCCCTTGCCTGTTGATTTAACAGCCGGTATGGTTACATTTATCAGCTATAAATTGATTTAAAATCAAGCTATTTAGCCGCCAATTATTATGTTGTTCATTAAATATTTATTGAGTTATACCGCAGCAACGGGGAAAGCAATATGTCATTGTCAAAACAATTATTAATCCTAATTAGCTTTATCTTTTTTATCGTCTTTTCTGTCAGTTTTTTATTAAGCATCGATAACATTAAAAGCTATTTAGAGGTTGAATCTGAAATTCATGTGCAAGATACGGCCACGTCGCTTGGTTTGTCTTTAAGCCCTCATATGGTGGATGAACAGGATCCCATTTTAAGAACAATGATGAATGCCATTTTTGATACCGGCTATTACAAAGAAATGCGTCTCGTCAATGTTGATGGTGATGACTTAATTAAACTGACCAATCCAGCACGAATTGAGGGTGTGCCTAGTTGGTTATTAACACTTGTGCCAATGAAAACAGCCACAGCAGTATCAGAAATAAGCTCCGGCTGGAGTATTTCTGGCACCCTCTATGTGAGCAGTAACCCTGGCTATGGTTACTTAAAACTCTATCAACAAGGTAAAGCGACACTGACCTATTCTTTGCTTTTGTTTTTCTGTGCTGTTGTTTTATTAGTTTTTGCTCTAAGAATGACCTTGCGTTCATTAAAAGATATTGAAAAACAAGCCACTGAAATCTCTTCAGGTCAATTTACTGTTATCAAAAAATTGCCTTGGACCTTAGAAGTAAGAAATGTGGCTAAGTCGATGAATAGCATGTCAGACAAAATTGGCGGCATGATCTCTCGCTTAAACGGTAAATTAGAATCCTTAAGCGATAACCTGAAACGCGACCCACTTACCGGACTGTTTAATCAATCCACCTTTGATGAGGATTTCAAACATAGCTTAGCCGCTGGAGACACGGGTTATGCTGCCTTTATCAAGATTGATGAATTGGCTAAAATTGCCAAAGATCAAGGAAATCAATCTGTCGACCAACTGCTAATTGAATTTGCCACCCTATTAAACTCAATAGAACTAAATGGCATGACGACTTATCGCTTATATGGCTCAGAGTTTGCGCTGCTTTGCCCTAAGATCGAACAAAAAGAGCTATCCGGCCTGGCCAACAAGCTTCAAAATGCCATTAGTGAACTGGCAAGTTCGTACAGTATTGATGATCTCGTCCATATTGGTATTGCTCGTTATGATCGCACCAGTGAATTTAACAAATTAATGCCTGCCTTGCTTGAGGCTTATGAGCAAGCTAAAAACATTGGAAACAATGCTTATTTTGTTAAGGAAGATATTGATAGTTCAATGACGGATCTAGAATGGAAGGCCGCTATTCTTTCTTGCATTGAAAACAATACACCTGAAATCACCTTCACCGCACAAGCCTATGACTTCAGGGGTAAAAAAGAAGTAAAAGTCATGGAGGAAGCCTTCACCGTTGTCAAAGATCACCAGGGCACTAGTTTATCAATCGGAACGTTCTTCTCCATGGCACAAGAGTTTGATCTCGTTGAAGAAATGGATAAGTGCATCGTCAATAAGATCATCAGCTTAATGGAAGAGACAAAACATTCGACCCCCGTCACTATTAACTTATCAATGGTATCGGTATCTTCCGTAGACTTTAAATCATGGCTGCAATCGCGTTTAGCAACTAGCACGCTTAAACACGAATTACTTGCTTTCAGCGTAACAGCCTACTCCGCGGCTAAAGACCTCACTGCATTTGCTAACTTTAGTGTTTTTGTGAAGTCCTTCGGCGCAACAACGTTATTAAAGCGTTATTCTTCCGACATCATTGCTGTCGATATGTTGAAAGACCTACACATTGACTATGTACGTTTGGCTAGAGACTTAACCTCTGATATTCGTGGTAATTCAAGCAAACCTGACTTCCTAGAATTAATGCAAGAAGTCTCAAGTTTATTAGATATTAAAGTATTGGCCGAGGGTGTGACGGCAGATGACGACTTTAAAGCAGTGAAGAAAATAGGACTATTTGGCATTAGTAGATAACAATAAAGCTTTTTAAATGATCGAATTGGCTTATAAGAAATACCTAACAAGCATCGTTGTCACTGCCTGCTTAGCTATGGCTTGGCCGTTATTAGCTGAACTGGACATTACTGAAGAGCTGCTTAGCCGAATTGAACAAAAACACAATAAATATGCTCGTGAACGCGTAGTAAATTGGCAAAACCTTATTTCTGATAACCGAAAGCTCTCTGATCAAGAGAAGTTACGGACGGTAAATGAGTTTTTTAATTCAAATGTCCAATTTATTAGCGACCTAGCCTTATGGGGAAAAGACGATTATTGGGCAACGCCCATAGAAATGTTGTCGATTGGTGCCGGTGATTGTGAAGATTACTCCATTGCAAAGTACTTCACATTAAAACAATTAGGGGTTGATGAAGCGAAACTACGGTTAACCTATGTTAAAGCGGTTGAAATTGGTCAAGCACACATGGTACTTACTTATTTTGAAAATAAACGTGCTGTGCCTTTAGTCTTGGATAATTTGATCACCGAAATTAAACCCGCCACTCAACGTCGTGATTTGGTTCCTGTTTACAGTTTTAACGGTACGGGCTTATGGTTAGCAAAAGCACGAGGTGAAGGTCAACGTGTCGGTGATTCTTCTCGTTTATCTTTATGGGAAGATCTAGAGAAGCGTATGAGTAGATATTAGGTTACAGCTGAATGCCTAGCGATTGATTAACTGCTGATATTGCATGCTTAATACTGACCTGCAATGAGATTTTTCGGTTATGGGCATCATTAGCAAGCATCTGACTACGCAATAGACTCACCAGATCGATATCCCCTAAATCAAAAGCCCGCTGTTGTAATAACAGGTACTGTTTTGCCGTCTTTTCTTGTTCGGCCACTAACTCAAGTTGTTGTTGTTTTGCTTGTAATTGGTGACGTTGACGTAACAGATCAGCCTGTAATTCACGTTCTAATTGCAAACGTTCAATATCAGCATCAGCCAAGCTTGATGCCGCTAACGCTATATTCGCATTTCGATAAACAGCATCGTCTAAAGCAAAGCTAATACCAATACCAACACTATGCGTAAAACTCTCATCATGGCCACCTCGTTCCCGGCGTATACCGACTGATAAGTTAGGATTGATTGCCCCATCAAAACGTGCCAGTTCTTGTTTGGTTCGTAAGGTGGAAATTTTTTGATCTAGCAATGCCAAATACGGGTGGTGTTGATCAATAATCGTTTGAGTCGATAAGGTTTCTTCAACAATCGCTGGCAATGTATTTTCACCAGTCTGGTTTTGATAGCGTGCTAAGGCCAAATCTAATTCTGATTGGGCTTGTAGGAAACGGCTCTGCATTTCTAGCGCATGACTGTTTGCTAATAACGCCTCCGTGCCCGCCAAGTCACCTGCTTTTACGCGTGAAACAACATTCTGCTGTAACTCTTGTGCTGTCTGCCATGTTTGCCATGTTTGCGTCACGTCCGTTTCAGCTAAGACTACCGGCCAAAGTACCGCTCGTACTCTGGCTGAAGCATCTAATAATAAACGTTGTTGATAGACAGGCAGCTCAGCAGACAATGTGTGTGATAATGCCAATTGTTGCTGTTTCTGTCCGGGTAACCAGAGCGGTAAATCAACACTACCTTGCCATTCTTGGTAACCATCGCTGCTACCAATAACATCATTATAATGTTCTAGATTGATACTGGCCGCATCAGCAAATCGTGCATTGGCGAATTCGGTATTGGCATCAATTTGTTGTTGCTGAGCACGTTCTTTTTGGCGTGGTAAATAACGCTCATAGACGTTTTTCACCAAAAATGACAATGTCATCGATGATGATCGTTCGAATACCATTGTTTCAGCAAATATAGATGGAGAAAGTACTAAGCCTGTTACGACAAATACGCAGGCTAGTTTATTGCGAAACATCATGTTGACTTACCTTCTTTGTACCGAATCAAACTAAAATAAAAAGCTACCATAGCAGTTTCTGACTCGTGACTAAAACAGAGTTAAATTACACCGCAAATTTTGCTGAACTCGAGCCTAGACGATTAGCGATACTTTCATGCACTGACAACAAGGCAGGAACAACCAATAACACCAGAAACGTTGAAAACATCAGACCAAATGAAATGGATACCGCCATGGGAATTAAAAATTGAGCTTGCATCGAGGTTTCAAACAGTAAAGGTGTCAAGCCACCTATGGTAGTTAAAGACGTTAATAACACCGCTCTCAAACGTTGCGTGGCCGCGTTAATGATCGCCTGAGATGTTTCCACTCCGGCTTCACGCTGATGTTTAAAGAAGGTCACCAATATAATGGAGTCATTCACTACGATTCCTGAAAGGCCAAAGATACCGAATAAAGACAAAATAGTGAGATCAATACCCATCAACATATGGCCAGTTAATGCTCCTATTAGACCAAATGGAATTGCAGCCATTACTACCAGTGGCCAGCCATAGGAGGAAAATACCCAAGCTAGAATTAAATAAATCAGTCCAAACGCTAAAATGACGCCTTGTTTCATATCGCCAATAGTTTCACCTTGCTCTTCAGCTTTACCTTCAAAGGTCGCATTGACACCATAACGTGCGGTTAAATCAGGCAGAATGTTCTCTTCTAGATTGGTAATAATGTCATTGCTATTATTAACTGCCGCATTCACGGTCGCCGTAATATGGATCGCTAATTTGCTATCGGTATGCCGTAATACGTCAAAGCCACGACGGGATTCAAACTCAACCACACTTGATAAGGGCGCACTGCCACCTTGCGGTAGACGCAACATAAAGTTTTCCAGCGTTGCCATGGTATTACGCTCACTGTCTGGCAACATAACACGCACTTCTACTTCATCATCGCCATCTTGGAATATTTGTACCAGTTGACCATCAAACGCTGCTCGTAATTGTTGGCCTACATTATTGACTGTCAGACCTAATACTTCACCCTGGCCTTTAATTTTATAAATCAATTGTTCCTGCCCGAAAGGCATATCATCTTCTATCGCACTCACACCTGAAAACTGACTTAATGCAATTGCAATTTCTTGTCCCGCTTGTTTTAGACGCTCAGATGATGCACCCGTTAGGCGAACATCAACATCTTGTCCTGGAGGACCGCTGCGGCGTTCCGACAAGGTAAATGTTTCAATTCCTGCCGGTAAGGTGATATGGCTGCGCCATGTTTGCATGAAGTCACTATTTCTTACCTCACGTTCATCTGGAGAGATCAATTCAATTTGCATCGAACCAAATCGTTCCCCTGTTTGCGCCCCATCGGACCCACCGGCTGCACCAGCAGTCCCTAAACGAGTCACTGCTATATCCACTATGTCAGATCCAAGTTCATTTTTGGTTTGTTCTAACGCTTTGTTTAGATCTTGTAGAAAGACTTCTACTTTTTTTGACGGTGTGCCGGCTGTAAAACGGGCGTTAGCATAAACTGTCGTGCCTTCAGGTGATGGGAAGAAAGTAAACTGAATGCGACCACCGACTAATAAGCCGATGCATATAATAAATAAACCAACCGTAGTCGCAATGGTGACCCAGCGATAATTTATCGCCATTTCCACTAAGGGACGGAATAAATCATCTCTAAGATAATTAAACTTTTGATCTAACCAGTGTCGGAGCGGCGGTGGTTTCGCATGGTGAATTTTATGAAACGCATGCCTTAGATGTCCTGGCAGAATTAAAAAACTTTCAAACAATGAAGCGACAATGACACAAATAACAACAAAAGGTATATCGAACAATATGTTGCCAATTATTCCGCCAATCATCATTAATGGTAAAAACGAGGCGATCGTGGTTAAAGATGACGAAATAACAGGCGCAAACATGCGTCTCGCCCCCCCTTCGGCCGCTTGTAAGGAATGCTCACCACTTTGGTAATGCGATAAGGCATCCTCACCCACTACAATGGCATCATCAACAATAATCCCTAATGCCATGATTAGACCAAACAGGCTAATCATATTAATGCTGCCACCTAATAAATACATGACAAATAACGTGGCCATGAATGACACGGGGATCCCCACCGCAACCCAAACGGCCACACGACTATGTAGAAATAAAAACAAAATAGCGATAACTAAGACTAAACCGCCTAAACCGTTAGTTAATAACAGGTTCATCCGTTCCTTAATTAACTGCCAACTGGCATCATAGACTTTGACTTCAACCCCTTTTGGTAACTGGGATGCGTTCTCGGTTATCCACTCTTCTAGAATCAGTGCTGATTTTAATGAATCCGCATTTTCCGTACGTTGTAAGGTAATCTCAACAGCAGGTTTTCCTTGGTAATACACACTGACTTGTTTTCGCATCGGCCGCCGTTCGATATCCGCGACATCTTGCAATAATACTAATCGACCAGAATAATCAGTTTTGATCGCTAATTCAGCAAAGGCTTGAGTATCACGACGTTGATCTAAACTTCTTAATTGTCGTGCCGTATCATCATTACCAATTTCTCCAGCAGGTAGATCACGACTTAGCTCTTTTACTCTACTACCCACATCAGCTAAACCGATACCGAGCGACTCGAGTTCTTTAGTACTTAACTGAATCGCAATTTCTTCTTCGGGCAGGCCACTAATATCAATCTTCGAAATACCGCGATCTAGCAGATCATGTTCAACTTGGTGAACCAAGTGTCGTAGCTCTGACAATTCTCCGTCAGTGGTGATTAACATTCGCGCTACTTGCTCATAACGAGTGACTAAATTAACTTCTGGGATCTCAGAATCACTGGGTAAATTTCGTAATTGACCAATTTTATCTTTAACTTGATCCAGGGCATTGCCCATTTCAGTGCCTTCTTCAAACTCCAGCGAGACTATCGATGCTCCATATGAAGATGTCGATGTCATTTTTTTCACATAATCAATGGTGCGTAATTCTTGCTCGACTCGACTAGATATAGAATCTTCGACATCTTCAGCACTGGCACCTCGCCACTCAACACGTACAGTAACAAAGTCTAAAGCAAAGTTTGGAAAGAACTGAGTGTTAAGCCGGGTTAGCGATACTAGGCCTGCTACAATCAGAATGAACATCAACAGGTTTGCAGCAACCTTATGTTGAGCAAAAAGTCCAATCACATCCTGACGATGGTTAGTCATTTATGGCCTCAACTCTTAGGCCAGTGATGGCATTAGGCAATTGAGTACTCACAATGTGATCGCCTTGCTGAAGATCATTGCTGCGAACTAATAATCGTTTTTCACCTAAGTCCGTTTTATATTCGCCGATACGCTCGATTGTAATCGCTTTTAAATAGCCATCTTGAAGCAAATAAACACGATCAAGTTCATACAGGGCGTTATAGGGCAATTCAACCAATTGCTCTTGCTCTGCCAACTTCAAGCGTAACTCAACAAAAGTGCCTAAAGCTAAAGCCTGACTATTTCCGGTCAATCGGAATAAACCATCAATGCCGCCGCTATCTTGACGCACTTCACCTGAAAAACGCTCTAAGGTAAATTCTAATTTACTGCCATCAATGTCAGCTGTAGCCAAGAGCGCTTGTTCATCTACCATCATCGTACGTAACTGAGTGATATAACGGCCCGGAAGTTGTGCTCTGACCTCAAGATTAGTCAAATCATAAATGGATAATAAATTATCACCTTCACGAACGCGATCACCAATCGTAATATCCAGTTGGGAGATACGGCCAGTGAACGGTGCTTTAATATGACACCGTTCGAGATCGACTCGAGCTAGCGACAATAAAGCTTGTGCACGTTTTTTTCGCGCCTGTAATTGAGCCAATCTTGCAGGGTGTTCTGCAATATCATGCTCCAATTGTTTTAACGTTAAATATTGTCGTTGTTTGGCAGCATAAGCATCATCTAAGGTGGCTTGAGATGCCAGTCGTGCCTTTTCTAACTTCTTTGCTCTAACTACTGCGTTATCGGCTAAGTGCAACAGTTGTTTTTCATTTTCTAGTAAGTTTTGATCGCGCTGGAAACGTACATTTTCACTGCTGATCGTGGCACTAATTTCTGCCAATTCAGCCTGGCGTTGCTCAAGTAGAAGGTACGCGTCTGTATTATCCAGCTCAACCAATACGTCCCCACTATTGACTTCTGTGCCCTCTAAAACATTAACCTTAATGACATCAGCAATCAGTGCAGAGGTTAAGTTAGCGACTCTCGGTGTTTCAACACGGCCATAAATAGTGATCTCAGGTGCACGTTGTTGAAACGTTACTGGGAGAGTATCAACACGCCATATTTTCTCGGTTTTCTCCATCACCTTATGCTCGGGCTTGCTATTTTTCAAACCCATAAACACCATTATCGCAATGGCTAAAATTACGAATGGTAAGACAACTCGTTTAATCAAAAAAATGCTCCCAGCGCGATAATACCGTAAAAATAACCTTCTTCAGACTATCGTTTGTTATGAAGGTTCCGTAACAATAGCAACCCTTACTGCATCCATCGTTAATTGAGCTGTTTGCAGATAGTCAGATAATAATTGCTGAGATTCAACCATATAGTCAATCTCCTGTTGGCGAATGTTTGGATTAACTTTTGCCAAAGCCTGTAGACGTTGTAGCTCAACACTAAGTTGTTGGTTCATCGTATCAACGGCACTGGCAATTATCTCAGCTTGCTTGGTTAATGCGGCATCCTTAGCTGTATCCACTAAGGACGAAATCGAACTTCTTGCGTGTCGAATTAATTCTTGGGCCGTTGTTCTAGGTATTCGACCTGCTTGCTCACTAAAACTCTGTTCATCCAGCAGTTGATTAAGGTTGCGACCTTTGTCATCAACAACTATACGCACATACGATTCATTTAAATAGCGGTCAGCCTGCAATGCACGAGGGGCAGAACAATGCATTCTAAATACGGCTTCAAGTAATAATGTACCGGCTGGCAATTGAGAAGTAGCTAAGGTACAAAAAGCACTATTACCAAAGTCACCATTTATGACCATATCCATAGCGCCCAGTACCATCGGATGCTCCCAGGATAGGAAGGTCATATCTTCTCGTACTAAGGCTTTGTGCCGATGGAAGGTAGCCGTAATGCCATCTTCTGGTAAAGCTGGAAAATGGTGGTAAAGCATATGTGTGCCGGGTTCGATGATGATGCTATCGACACTGTGTGTTTGCTGCTCGACACCAAACGCATCAAAAATCTTATCCATATAATTAGTTAGACCACGTGCATCACTGGTCACTTCAAGCTCAGCGACAATCTCAGTCGCGATTGTTTGATTACAGGAATTAAGCTCTAATAACTTATCACGACCATGCTGAAGTTTTGTTAAAGTTTTCTCTGTAAGTAGCTGAGTTTCTTTAATTAAAATCAGTTTATCTTTATTGTTTTTTGGTGCAGATAGACATGTTAATAACTGTTCTTCGCTTGCTTGATAGATGGTGCCGCCGGCAGGAAAAACACGCTCAAAAGCATTCATGCCTTGGTGATACCAGTCAAGCAGTACATGCTGGGCTGTATCTTGATAATAAGGCACATGAATATTAACGTTGTGATGTTGGCCAATACGATCCAAGCGACCGATACGTTGCTCTAATAAGTCGGGATTAAGAGGTAAATCAAATAAGACTAAATGATGTGAAAACTGGAAATTACGCCCTTCACTGCCAATTTCAGAACAAATCAATACTTGAGCGCCATCTTCGTCATCAGCAAAATAGGCTGCAGCTCGATCACGATTAACTAAACTCAAACCTTCATGGAACACGGAACTGCGACTCGCGTGTTTAATACGTAGGTATGTTTCTAGATCTTGGGCCGTTTCTGCTTGGGCGCAGATCACTAAAATTTTGTCTTGGCGATGTTGTTTTAACCAATCTGCTAGCCAAGTAACACGAGGATCACTATCTAACCATGAATCGCCAAGTAACCGTTCAGCTTGGATCAGTTCTATTGGTGAAGCATCAACGGCCTTATCAGCCAGTTCGTCTGGCGCCGCTAATGGATATGTATGTAATACACGGTCAGGGAACCCGCTGACAACATCACGAGTATTTCTAAATAAAATACGTCCTGTTCCATGATGGTCTAATAAATCAGTAATCGCCTTTTGTTGTATTTCTACAAAGTCTTCTGCTTGGGATAACTCATCCAGCATCGTTTGGCCAAGATAATCAATTACCGCCTGTTGTATGGCTTTATCATTTTGAATGTTTTGCTGTGCATCGTCAGCTAATAAATGTTCAACTAATTCACTGACTGGTTGATAATTAGTTTCTTCCTGTTTGAATTTTGCCAAATCATGATAGCGATCTGGATCCAGTAATCGTAAACGAGCAAAATGGCTTTCCACGCCTAATTGCTCTGGTGTCGCCGTTAACAGTAACAGTCCTTGAACTTCACGCGCTAGCCCTTCGATTGCAAGGTATTCTTTACTCGCAAGTTGTTCATTCCACTGTAAGTGATGCGCTTCATCAACAATCATCAAATCCCAACTCGCGGCTAATGCATCAGCATAAATTGATGGGGTTTCAGTCAGTGATGACAAACTACATAAAATTAATTGCGCGCTTTCAAAAGGATTACCTTCCTCACTCTCTACGATAGCGGCATGCCGCTCTTCATCCATAATGGTAAATTGCAGATTAAAACGTCTTAACATTTCAACCAGCCATTGATGAACTAGACTATCCGGCACAATAATGATTGCTCGGCTAGCCCGGCCAGTAATCAATTGTTGATGCAAAATCAACCCAGCCTCTATCGTTTTTCCTAAGCCAACTTCATCAGCCAGTAATACCCGTGGTGCAAATCGTTGTGCAACCTGATTGGCAATATACATCTGATGCGGTAAGGGTTGAACGCGTGCACCGGTTAAACCAAAGACCGGCGACTGTTGTAGTCGATGTTGGTGGCCCAGTGTTGCCATACGTAATTCAAACTGACTGTTTTTATCAACTTGGCCGGCAAATAAGCGATCTTGAGGCTGACTAAACTGTACATGGCTGTTGAGGTCCATTTCATGAATACTGACCTCCTCCCCCGCTTCATCTAAACCTTGATAGACATAACAATCACTAAACTCATGCCTTTCAGAGATAGTGAATACACGATCCTCATTGGTACTAACGGTATCACCGACTGGATAAATAACCCTGCTTAATGGGGCATTATCTGCGGCATAGGTACGTTGCTCACCTACTGCTGGGAATAGCACTTCAATACGACGCCCTGAGTTCGCCTTAATCAAACCAAGTCCAAGCTCTGCTTCGCTATTACTTACCCAACGTTGTCCAACTGAAAATAGTGTTTCTGACAAACTTTTCGCGCCTCTGTGTATTACTGTTATCGAATTTGACGAGCGCGAATAGTACGCCCTTTTACTTTGCCTTGTGCCAAATAATTCATCGCTTGCCGTAATGCAGTTCGCTCAACGGCCACATAACTCGACATATCAAAAATATCGATCTTGCCTATATCACTGCCAGCCAGTCCTGCATCACCGGTTAATGCACCTAAAATATCACCCGGTCTGACTTTATTTTTTCGTCCAGAATCCAGTTGTATGGTCACCATAGCGGGTTGTAAGCTAAAACCAGGGTCGCGATCTAATGATTCATAGACATCACAACGGCAGGGCTTTTTCTGATAAGTCTCTATCGCATTAACACGGTTTTGTTCAGATGCAGTGAAAATGCTTAAGGCCTGACCTTTTTCGCCGGCACGTCCCGTACGCCCTATTCTGTGCACATAGATTTCAGGGTCCCGTGGCAGTTCATAATTAATGACCGCTTGCAGTGATTTAATATCCAAGCCGCGTGCAGCAACATCCGTTGCAACAAGTACTGAACAACTGTTATTGGAAAAACGTACTAAGACTTGATCACGTTCACGCTGGTCCAAGTCACCATGAATAGCTAAGGCTGCAATGCGATGTTCTTGTAAGAAGCTTGCTACCTCATCACATTGTTTTTTGGTATGACAAAAGACGACGGTGGTTTCTGGCTGATAATGTTCAAAAATCGCCAGCAAGGAATTATTTCGCTCATGTTTTTTAACTTCATAAAACATTTGCTCAATGACATCCGTTTTATGTTCCGACTCCACCGTTACCGAGATCGGATTTTTTTGAATCGAATGACTCATTTTATCAATGCTATCTGGGTAAGTAGCTGAGAATAATAAGGTTTGGCGAGATTTCGGTGTTTGCGAAATGATATCGTCCATCACTTCAGAAAAGCCCATATCCAACATACGATCAGCTTCATCCAATACCAAGGTTTTTAAACCATCTAACGTTAAGGTGTTTTTACGCAAATGATCTTGAATACGGCCTGGTGTACCAACAACAATATGTGCGCCATGTTCAAGTGAGCCCACTTGGGGGCCAAATGGCTTGCCCCCACATAATAAAACTAATTTTATATTAGGTACGCTGCGGGCTAACCTGCGGATTTCTTTACCTACTTGATCGGCCAACTCACGCGTTGGGCATAACACCAAAGCTTGCACACCAAAAAAACGTGGATTGATCTGATTAAGCAAGCCAACACCAAACGCAGCAGTCTTACCACTCCCCGTTTTTGCCTTTGCTATCAAGTCCTTACCCTTCAATACATGAGGGATACTCTGGGCCTGAATCGGCGTCATTTTCGTATAACCTAAGGACTCAAGGTTTTTTATTTGAGCGTCAGAAATTTTAAGCTGAGAAAAACTATCACTGGCCATGTCGGGAGGTATCGCTGGGAAATTATGTGATCATACCAGAATCATCACGATTTCATTGGCTTAACAACAATGCATTTCCTATAGCGGCAGTCGTATCTGTAGATACTGTTTTTTCTAACAATAACCGGTTCATCCAAAATGGAGCATTGGTATAAATCAACGGAATTATTGGCCCACACCTTTGTGCCAAGACTCGTTTTATTTGCTCATTGTGTATAGGGCTAATGACTGCACTTACGGACGCGTGCTTAATCAATTGAGTCATATAGCGGTCATTTAAAAACTGTAGTGTTTTTCTCGGCAGTCCTGATTTTCGTATGCTATTTTCTATCTGTTCCATCACTGTTTTATCAGTTTCTGCCATGGCACATATCACCACGTTACCTGCAAGTAATGCCGCAATAATACAAGACAAGTGAGCATTGAGAGTTTGTTGCTTATCGCCTACGACAACCACTACGCCTCTGCTCTCATAATAAACCTGATTCAACTCACCGGTTGGGCCTGCTAATTGATTTGGTTGGCTGATTTTCAAGTGCATTAATTCAAGCGCATTAACACAGTCTTTAGCTAATGTTTCACCTAGCGTTTCAGCAATCTCACTACACAGTTGTGTTAGTACCATCACTCGAGATTCTAAATCTTGTTTATGCCAGCTTGACCATGCCGTTTTCGCCTGATTTATTACCGATATATTCAGCAACTCATTTGTTTGAGACGCTAACGTTAATCGCATATTAAAAATTTGATTATGAGGTTTTACTAAGGCTTCTAAATAATGTTTGCCCCCCGCTTTTGGCCCTGTACCAGATAATGCTCGACCACCAAAAGGTTGAACACCGACTACCGCACCAACCATATTTCGGTTTATATATACATTGCCAACGTTAATATTATTTGCCAAGTAATCTGCCACCGATGTTAGTCGACTATGGATACCCAAGGTTAAACCATAACCACATTGATTTATTTGACTAACAACATTATCTAATTCATCAGCTTTAAATCGTATTAAGTGGACAATAGGGCCAAACACTTCTTTGTTTAATAAATCTAGCTCCTTAATTTCATATAAGCGTGGTGCAAAGTAATGTCCGCCAGATAAGCTGTTATTCAAATGACAGCTATAAATAAGTTTGGCCTTATCAAGTCTATGGTCATATAAAAAATCGCAATGTTGATTTAATCGATCTAAGGCTTGCTGATCAATGATTGGACCTATATCCGTGTCTAAGTTTTGTGGATCAGCAATCGTTAATTCTGCCATGGCTCCTTTTAATAATGCAATAAAAGATTCTGTGATTTCTTGTTGAATAAAGACCACCCGTAAGGATGAACAACGCTGACCTGCTGAGTTAAATCCCGAGCTAATAACATCATCAACAACATGCTCTAACTGTGCGGTTGAATCTACTATCATGGCATTCTGACCACCTGTCTCAGCAATAAAAGGAATGTTATTCTTCTTTCTATTAGCCAAGGTTTGATTGATCCAAAGCGCAGTTTCACATGAGCCAGTAAACATTACCGCTTGAATTCGCTCATCAGGAATAAGTCGCTTTCCGATTGGCATACCCGCACCTATAAGTAACTGCACAGTATTTTTATCTAAGCCTGTTTGATAAATCAATTCGACGATACGTTGAGCGATCAAACTAGTTTGTTCAGCCGCTTTTGCCAATACCGTATTGCCAGTGACTAATGCCGCTGATAACTGACCAACAAAAATTGCGAGAGGAAAATTCCACGGACTAATAGATAAAACAACACCTCTAGCGACAATGGCATTATCAGCAAACAATTGTTCAGCTTGCCGAGAATAATAGCGACAAAAATCGACGGCTTCGCGTACTTCAGCCATGCTATCAGTGAGTGTTTTCCCGGCTTCTTTAATGCATAAGGCAATCAGCTCATCCCTGTTATCTTCGAGTTTATCCGCGATCAAATCCACAAACTGACAACGCTGTGTTATGGCCATGTTTGACCATGATAAAAAGGCGTGTTGAGCTTGCTGTAGTTTTTGTTCTATTGAACGCTCACTATCAACAATCACCGCACCAACAATTTCCTGCAGGTTCGCCGGATTATGGATGGTTAAATTCGCGGTGGGTGGCAAGTAATTTAACCTTGTGGTTAAGACTGACGTTATTTCGGCTTTCAGTTTAATCAGTTCATTTTTGTCTGCTAATTCAACCCCCCTAGCATTTAATCGTGGCGGACTAAATTCGTTTTGATACAGATCTCTTGGTAGAGGAATGTCGCTGTAGCTTGAACTTCCCTGTAATTTCATCACGGGGTCGTCCAACAAACTGTCTATAGCGACAGTCGTATCGACAATGTTATTAACAAAGGAACTATTGGCACCGTTTTCCAACATGCGCCTAATCAAATACGCCAGCAAATCAATGTGCTTACCGATAGGTGCATAGACACGACAGTTAAACTGTTTTTTCTTAAGAATTTGGTCATATAACACTTGGCCCATTTGATGAAGACGCTGAAACTCATAACCCTGCCCACTATCATCCATCTGCAAAATACTGGCGACGGTGTAGGCATTATGGGTAGCAAATTGTGGATAGATATAAGCGCGGGCATTTAATAGCTTTTGCGCACAGACTAAGTAACTGACGTCTGTTGCAGCTTTACTGGTAAATACAGGATAGTCTGCCAAACCTTTTTGCTGTGCCCATTTAATTTCTGAATCCCAATAGGCACCTTTAACGAGGCGCACTGAGATTTGACGTTTATTGCTTACCGCCAAATCAACTAACCAATCGATAACGACGGTTGCTCTCTTTTGGTAGGCTTGTACCGCCAAACCAAAACCTTGCCAGTGAGCCAGATCGTCATCTAAAAACAAGGCCTTAAAAATATCGAGTGATAACTCCAATCGTGCAGATTCTTCAGCATCTATGGTTAGCGAGATATTATATTTTTTAGCCAATAAAGCTAACTGTTTAAGTCGTGGTATTAGTTCTGCAACCACACGTTCATGCTGTAAGACACAGTAACGACTGTGCAGCGCTGATAGTTTGACCGAAATGCCCGGGCCTGAAATAGGATCTTGCTCCAGACTGCTAGCTCCGAGGGTATTAATTGCATCGACATAGTGTTGAAAAAAACGCTGTTCATCCTGCTTACATCGCGCACTTTCACCCAACATATCGTAAGAAAAACGATAGCCTCGCTTAATGATCGTTTCCGAAGCGAGTAATGCGCCAGAGATGGTTTGGCTCAATACAAATTGATTCGCCATAACTTGAATAAAATAGCGAACGACTTTATAAATAATCGGGGTCATACACCACGAAATAAATCGTTTTAACCCGATTGTTTCATGGTGATAGTTCAATATTGTCGTGGCAACCGCAAGCGCTCTAGACAATAAATTGATTCTTATTAAGCGACTTTGACCGATGTGTGACTGCCAATCTGCAGCAGTGAGCATATCTTGCAACAAACGATGTGCATTGTATTTATCAGGAATGCGAAGCAACGCTTCAGCTAAACTCATCAAAGCCCGCCCTTCATTACTCGTCAGGCTATATTCATTTAGGAGGACATCAACTGTCGTTTTTCTTGTTTGTTGCTTACGGATGGCAACAATATACGTGCTGGCACGTTGAGCAATCTCAGCCCGTTCTCCAGCACTTAATCGCACGTCGGCCAACAACTCCGTAATTACGCTCGGTTCATCTGCAATATAACGATCACAAATTCGTTGACGTAATGGGGTATCAGCAGTCATATCCTTTGAAAACAACATAGCAAACATCCTTAAATGTCTACATTAGATGCACTTTTAATGTACTCGTTTTAACGTAACAGAGCAAAAGCGCTTAGCTATAAGCTGAGATAGATGACTAAGCATGTCAACTGATATGGTAAATTAACGGCTGTTTTACTATTTTATCTGTTTATGGCATCCGAAATTTTTACTATTTCTCAAGCAACCGACGTTGAGTTTGAGATAAAAAAATCACGTTTTATTGGCGCTATTTTTCCTTGTGATAATGAACAGGAAGCATTGCAGCATCTTCGTAGTTTGGCTTCTCAACATCCTCATGCAAACCATTTGGCCTTCGCCTGGCGTATTCGCCAACCTGATGGGTTTATCAATGAACGTTGTCATGATGCGGGTGAACCTTCAGGTACTGCTGGCCGCCCTATTCTTGCCCCCTTAGAAGGGGAAGCATTGATCAATACGGTAGTTGGGGTGATACGCTATTTTGGTGGAATTAAGTTAGGAACAGGTGGGTTAACCCGGGCGTATGGCACGGCTGCAAAGCAGGCCATTGCGCAGGCTAAACACATTCCATGGGTTGAAATGACCACATTCAAACTTGAGATCGATTACTCACAGTTGCAGAGCTTGGAATATCAGTTAAACAAATGTCACGGTCAGATCATTGATCAACAGTTTAGTGAACGGGTGATAGTTACTCTCACGTTACCGGTAACGGAAAAAGAACACATCCGCCAACAATTTTCAGGCTATTAACCACGACGTTATTTATCTGTATTAGCTTTATTCATATATGCACTAACTGCATGCAAAATAACGCCAACTGCAAGCCCGACAATACCTATAAAAGTAAAGCCACTGACCTCAACCTCTAACTTAGGTTCGACAAAAAAAGCATAGGTTAATAATAGTGGCGCGACTATGAGTAATAATGAGCCCAAACATTGCAAAACGTGTGATTGTTTGCTGCTATGAGCTAATAAGTTTGTACTGACCGCAATATTAATTAATGCAGCCATCAAAATATATACATGGCTCGTTCTATACGCCACTCTGACTAGGTCATCATCAGCCATAGTATCCCAGACAACAAACTTTAAATAAGCACCTGAAAACCAAAATACGACAACAAAAATAACACCAGTAATTAAATGTAATCGTTTTAAATGTCTCAAATAGAAATTAAATACGTTCATAGGGTTTTAGTAAGCATAGATTGATAAAATCCCACTAATAAATCACCGCCGGCAGAAGCGATACTAACGTTATCTTTAAATAATTCAGTTATTTTTTTTATTTCTTCTGGAACGAGGGGTTCATCATCCGACAAGTTAAATGAGGCCATATGCCAGTCACTAAAACTTCTGGCGGGGATGGTTTCATCTACGATACGTTCTATATTTTTGTGGCGAGGGTCTTTTGCCAATACGTCCATCAGGTTTGCCAAAGTCACTTGTTCAGCTTCTATTACTTGTAAGAAATGGCGATCATGATAAAACAGTAAGCCGGTAATTTGAGCTTCAACATTATTGATTTGTGCCAACTGGGTAATATCAGCCAAATCAGCTTCAATATCCTCATCACGCCCCGTATATTCACTGATATAAACAATGATATGCATGAATAATCCTTTTACTGAATGCTATCTCCATTGGCAGGAAGACTTATCCAGAATGTAGTGCCTTGGCCATCTATCGAATCAAAACCTATTTCTCCTCCCATCAGCTCTATGTACTCTTTAGCAAGATATAACCCCATCCCCAGTCCTTCGACATTTTCAACATTACGGTCATGAAATAAAGTAAATACTTCAGGATATAGCTGCTCCGGAATACCCAGACCTTCATCATGAATTGACAGCTTGAAACTGTCTGTCTGTTTGGTAATGTCGAGATTAACTGTGCCAGCCTGATTGGTATAATGCACTGCATTGAGTATCAAATTACTTAATACCTGCTCAAAATAATGTCCATCTACTTTTATCGACATCGAATTGATATCTTCACTCAGCACAACATTGATCTCTTTATGAGCAATTACATCAGCAAAGCGTAATAAGCTATCGTCAATAACATGTTTGACCACCACTTTTTCCATTTTTAATGCCGAGTTTTTAGCGATAGCGAGCTTAAACAGATGTTGATTTTGCTCATTTAAATAATTCGCCGCATCAATGATTTCTTTAAGGTTATCACTCTGATCATCAGTCAAATCGCTAATCTCAAGTAATTGAGAATAGCCAAGAATGATGCCTAAAGGAGAATTCAATTCGTGAGACATGCGCGTCAGAAATTCCGTTTGTGACTTTTGCGTTTGCTTAAGTTCTTTATCAACAGCATCAAGTTTAGTTGCCAACTGTTTGACTTGCTTTTGAACCTCGTGAAGTTCTTGTTCTGAATTCATAGATAACCTGCCTTGGTTAATACGATTAAATAACGTCACCTAATTTGTGTCAGTAGTTTGTCTTTGATGATAAACCAATAGTTTGTGATTGCCAAAGTGAATTTTTAGCTAAAAATATTTTAATTATTACCATTAGATTTAGACATAAAAAAGCCGTTTCAACAAAAGTGAAACGGCCCGTAGTTACTTGTCGCTAGTTAGCTTTTAAATTGCTACAGATAGTGCTTGCACTATGGCCTCATTTTTTGTTTCTAAAGCAAGATCATAAGCTGATTTTCCTTCAGCATCTTTTAAACCCAGATCTGCCCCACTATTTAATAATTGGGCTACTACCTCAATATGGCCAGCACGTGCGGCCATCATTAATGCTGTTCGACCACGATCGTCTTGCAGATTTACATCGGCACCGGCATTTAACAGCAACGTCGTCGCGTCAGATTTGCCGTAACCTGCAGCCCACATTAAAGCCGTGAGGTCATGGCCATATTTAGCGTTTACATCTGCTGTTTTTGTTAATAATAATTTTATTACTTCCAAACTACCATTTGCTGATGCGTAAATCAGAGCTGTCTTGCCTGTATTATCAACTACGTCAACTCTGGCATCGTGTGCCAACAAAAGTGTAACCACATCCTTACGTTCGGCATAAACGGCTTCGGCTAATGCAGTGATCCTTTTCAAACTAAAGTGATTAACTTCAACATCATGATCGAGTAGGTATTGCACCATTTCAATAGAGCCTTCTTTCGAGGCTTCCATCAACGCATTACGTCCTCGCGTATTAACCATATTGATCGCAGAATGTTGTTGAATAAGGTAATCAACAAGCTCAATATCACCTGACTTTACCGCATAAATAAAGGCTGAATTGCCAAATCGGTTACGTGATTTAACCGAGGCACCTTTTTCAATCAATTGCTGAACCTGCTTAAGATCACCTTCTTTTGCTGCATCAAACAAAGCAAAATTCAGTTGGCGAAACTCATCTGCGTGCACGGGTGAAAATGGCACAAATAAAAGGATTAATAAATACCCTGAGATTTTAACTATATTTTTCATCATGATCGGCTGCCTATAGATTAATGGTAATAAGGTTTATTCTGAATAGCTGCTTAAATAGTCCGATACATCCTTAAGTTCTTGTTCGCTAAAGGTCTTAAGCAATGTTGCGACTGCAGGAGAATTTTTACGCACGCCATTTTTAAAATCGAGCATGGTCGCTAATAAGTAGTCAGGATGTTGATTGGCTAATCTTGGTACCCGACTATTACCGCGTAAATCGCCAAGGTGGCAAGCAACGCATTGGCCTGCACCGACGACACGTTTACCGGCAGTAGCTTGTTCAGCTTCGACCGTATAATTGGTTTCTGGCCATGCTTGTTTGGAAAAAAATTCGGCCATTAATTTCATTTCTGACTTTTCAAGGCTGGCTGCAATCGGGCCCATGACCGCACTTTCGCGTAAGCCTTTTTTCATGTCTTTAAGTTGCACATACATATAATAAAATTCTTGCCCTGCAAGAATCGGGAATGCTCCCATGCTTGAAGCACCGTTTTGACCATGACAGGCAAAACAAGTTTCTAATTTCTCCCTTACTGGGGAATATTTATCTTCTTCAGCGACTGCGTAGCCAGTAAATAAAAGAGTTGTTATTAATATTAGGTGTTTAAAGTTTGAATAACGCATATTTAAATCCATCGTTGGTCATAATCAATTATCAGACTGAGTAATTATATTTTAGTTCAAAAAAAATGGCCGCCCCACGAGGAGCGGGGACGGCCAAACATCTATCTACTCATGGGTATAAATGAGTAAATCTATGAGAGTGCTTATTTAGCTAATTTATAGGCAATGATTTCATTACCACGTTTATAATCAAGCTGCGCGTTACCACCTGAACCTACAACGATAAACTGATCACCAGCTACGTTGTATGAAGAAGGAGGAGCGTTAACACCCGCGTTGGTTTGGTCTTGCCACATCAATTCGCCAGTAGATGAATTGTAAGCTTTGAACAAACCGTTGCCCTCACCAGTGAACACAAGTCCACCGCCTGTTGCCAAAATACCGCCGATCATTGGATGTTGAGTTTTAACTTTCCATTTGATCTTACCGGTGTTGTAGTCAACAGCTGTTACGTTACCCCACTGTTCTTCAGTAGGAATTACTTTAAATGCACCACCTAACCACAATTTACCATCTGGATATGGAGTTTCTTCCACGTGGTAAGTCATTGGTTGATGCAAGTTAATTGCAAATGCTAAGCCTTGACCTGGATCTGTTGCCATCGGTGACCATTCAACACCACCGTTAGCACCAGGTAACATGCTTGCACCTTCTTTAGTTGGTAATACCCAACGATCACGTTGCATAACCATAGGTTCTGAATGTCGAATCAAGCTACAGTCACCTGCATCATGTACGTAAACATAACCAGTTTTACCACCGTGAAGTACACCTTTAACTGTTTGGCCATCATCGTTTGTTACTGGAACAAGGATAGGTGGACTTACAGCATCAAGATCCCATACATCATGAGCAATGTATTGGAAGTGACAAATCTTCTCACCCGTTTCTAAATCTACTGAAACTAATGAGTTTGTATAAAGATTATCACCTGGACGAATTGCACCATATAAATCAGGAGATGGGTTACCTACTACGAAGTAAGCACGGTTACTATCACGGTCTATCGCCATGTTTTGCCATACGCCACCACCCAAAGTTTTGTACGGGTCGCCTAATTTTTTCAGTGCTGCTTTTTCTGCTTTAATATCACGATGCATGTATAGGCCAGTTGCATCATTTTCTGCCCAAACACCAACAGAATTTTCAGGGATACTATTGAATGTCCATAGTAATTTACCTGTTTTTGCATCAAAGGCTTTAACAAAACCACGGATACCATACTCACCACCGTTCGTACCGATTAATACTTTACCGTTAACGATAGTAGGTGCCATTGTTTCACTGTAACCAAGTTCTGGATCTGCAATTTCAGTTTCCCAAACTTTTTTACCAGTTTTAGCATCTAATGCAACTAATTTAGCATCCAATGTACCCATGAAAAGCATGTCTTCATAAGCTGCAACACCACGGTTATTAGGACCACAACAATAAGTAGTTATCGGACCCATTTCATGTTGATAGTGCCACTTTGCTTTACCTGTTTTTGCATCTAACGCATAAACATGATTAAAAGAAGAGGTCACATACATCGTGCCGTTCACAACAATAGGTGATGTTTCTAATGAATCAACAACATCCATTTTAAATGTCCACGCTTTTTCTAAATTGTGGACGTTATCTGTATTAATCTGTTCTGCTGGATAAAAACGTGTTTGCTCGTAGTTACCATTAGTGTGTAAAAAGTTATTAGAATCGCCTGCTGATTTATCAAGCATATCCTGAGTGACAGTCTGCATATCACCAAACAGCGTGCCTCTCTCAATTTCTTCATCAGCAAAGGCACTTGATCCTATCGCCATCATTAGTGAGGCTAGCCCTACTTTGACAAAAGTAGCTCTTCCCCCTTCTTTTTGTTTCAACATTCTCTCTCTTCTCCTATTAGAAGTTTTTAAATGCAGCTTTATTTCACACAACCTCTTGTAGCTGCTTACAAGAAGAACTTTATAATTAGCTAGCTATTTTCCAGCGCTAGTTCTGGATGAGAATTGTGTACATGATGTTTGCTTTCGACTTTACGAATTGTCAGGTTAGCAAGGAAGGCGATAAATAATAGTCCCGCCATTGCATACATAGTGGTGTTATACAAGGTTGGTGTCGGGTCAATGGTGCCAGCCGGAACGATCTCCATGAGTTGCGAGATAGAAACTGTTTTGGCTGCAATCAATTCTTGTAACTGACTTATTCCAGCACCAAATTTGGCTTGGAAGGCGGCAGGGTCGACTTTTTGCGCTAAGGAATTAATCGCACTATCAAGCGAACTTTGACGTAAATGGGTAATAACAAACGGTCCTAAAATACCTGCGGTACTCCAAGCAGTAAGTAAGCGACCATGAATACCACCGACATGCATGGTGCCAAAAATATCCGCCAAATAAGCAGGAATCGTGGCAAAACCACCGCCATACATAGTGAAAATCAACATAGTTACACCATAGAACATCACCAACCACGTTACGCCTGGATTAATGCTTGCTTGGGTTGCTATGAAAGGAATAGAGACATACAACATCATGCCAATGACAAAAAACACATGATAAGTATTCTTACGACCTAAGTAGTCAGATAAAGACGACCACATAAAACGTCCGCACATATTAAATACACTGATCATTAATACGTAGGTCGCTGCAAAACTAGCATCCACCACATTAGGTAAGGCTGGGCCAAAAATGTCAGTGATCATGGTTTTAGCCACACCGATAACGGCAATACCGGCTGTGACGTTAAAACATAATACAATCCATAAACGGTAAAACTGTGGTGTTTTTAATGCCTGATCAATATGCACGTGGTCATCGGTGATCAGACTATTTTTACTCTCATCAGCTGTTGGTGCTTCCCAACCATCGGGCTTCCAATCTTTCGCCGGCACTCGAAATGCAAAAGCTGCAATAGTCATTACAATGAAATACACAATACCCAAGGTTATAAACACACTTGCTACACCGGTATCACCCGTGCCGACTACATACACACCTTCGGGTCCAGGTACAGATGCTTGTGCCATATCTGATACCGATGCAATAACCACTTCGGTTTTATTTCCTGCTATCTCGGCAAAACGACGACCACCTTCAGTGATCAAGTTAATGTCTGCCACCTTACCTAGATACTCAGGTGCTTTATAAAATAGGCTTAACAAATAGGTAATCAACGGTGCACCGATCATTGCACCACCACCAAAGCCCATGATGGCAATACCTGTTGCCATGCCACGTCTATCTGGGAACCAGCGGATCAATGTGCTTACTGGTGTCACATAAGCTAAACCTAGACCACAGCCACCGATAGCGCCGTAACCTAAATAGACTAACCATAGTTCGTGGTTGTTAATGCCTATGCTACCGACAAGAAAACCGCCACCCCATAAGCAGGCAGCTAAAAATCCTGTGGCCCTTGGGCCTACTTTTTCCAGCCATTTACCACCTAGAGCTGCAGCCAGTCCCAGAAATACAATGGCGGTAGAGAAAATCCATACCACAGATGCAAATGTCCAATCATCAGCAGCACTCGCCACTACACCAAACTGTTTCATCAAAGGTGGGTTAAATATACTCCACGCATACACTGAGCCAATGCAAAGGTGGATGGCAACCGATGCAGGTGCAATCAACCAGCGATTAAACCCTGGCTTAGCAACAATTTGATCTTTAGTGAGCTTGGCCATTAGACCTGAAAATAGCGACATTAAACTTTTATCCTCAAAATTCTTTACTAAAATTCACGTTCCTTCACTTGAATAACAACAAGTGCCCTGGAATTCGTGTTTGAGTCTGTGGTTCAAATCTTCACAGACTGCCCTCTGTTATAGCAATGGCCGTACCAAGTTTAAAAATCATTATTTATCAATAGGTTTGGTATTTACTTGAAATATGGAAACCGTTCGATCGGGAAAAATGTCCCGAAAATAAACGTCATAAGGACAATTTGTCTTACGGTTAAATGTAGAGAAAAAAATTAGGCCTAACAGTAGGACGTTTTGCTTATTTAGAACGTTGACCATAAAAAAAGCCGTACTTGTTGGAGTCCAAAAGTACGGCTTTTATGTTTATACCTCTAACACAGGGAGGCTAGAGCGAAGGTGAGTCTATGATGCTTGTAATTCTTTCAACACTGACTGCAAGCTGTCATTAGCATCGCCGAATAACATGCGCGTATTCTCATGTACAAACAGCGGATTGCCTATGCCTGCATAACCTGTGGCCATACTTCTCTTAAGTACAATTGTATTATGCCCCTTCCAACACTGCAGGACAGGCATACCGGCGATAGGACTATTTGGGTCATCTAAGGCTGACGGATTCACAATATCATTCGCACCGATCACAATAGTGACATCAACATTTGGGAAATCCTCATTGACCTCATCCATTTCATACACAATGTCATAGGCTACTTTTGCTTCAGCTAATAATACATTCATGTGACCAGGCATCCGTCCTGCTACTGGGTGAATAGCAAAACGAATCGTCTTATTCTGTTTGAGCAATTGTTTCGCTAATTCATAAACCGCATGTTGAGCCTGAGCAACAGCCATACCATAGCCCGGAATAATCATAATGTTCTGAGCATCGCGTAACATTGGCACAACTTCATTCACTTGAATGGAGACAATATCACCTTTAATTTCAGCGGCACCTCCACCACCACTACTGCCAAAACCACCGGAAATAACACTAAGGAAATTACGATTCATCGCTCGGCACATGATGTAACTGAGAATGGCACCACTACTGCCAACTAAGGCACCGGTGACAATCAATAAATCATTGCTCAACATAAAGCCTGTCGCAGCTGCAGCCCAACCAGAATAGCTGTTTAACATAGACACCACGATAGGCATATCGGCACCGCCAATTGCCATCACCATATGTATGCCAAAAATCAGAGCAATCAACGTCATAAGGGCCAATGGCCATTCGCCTGCACCTGCTTGACTAGCAAGAACAAATTCATAACCCAAGAATATAACCGCCACTAACAAAGCTAAATTAATCCCATGACGTCCGGGTAATAAAACAGGTCTGCCACTTATTCGTCCGCGTAATTTCCCAAAGGCAATAACAGAACCTGAAAATGTAATCGCACCAATTAAAATGCCAATATAGATCTCAACTTCATGTATGGTTTTTTCTATGCCGACTAAACTTGAACTGTGATCAAAGAAATTGGCATAGCCGACTAAAACAGCGGCCATGCCCACTAAACTGTGCATGATTGCCACTAATTCAGGCATTTGTGTCATTTCAACTTTTAATGCGGCACGCGTACCAATTAATCCACCGCTCAATAAAGCGACAATCAAAATTGAATAAGATGTGACTGCATCACTGACAATGGTTGCAAAAATGGCTAAGGCCATGCCGGCCATACCATAGTAATTTCCTCTACGCGCTGTTTCCTGATGGCTAAGACCACTTAAACTTAAAATAAACAGACTTGAAGCTGCAATGTACGACATGGTGACTAAACTTGGTGACATCTTCTAATTCTCTTCTGTTATTTTCTGAACATTTCAAGCATGCGTCGGGTCACTAAGAAGCCACCTGCAATATTGATCGCTGCAATTAAAATTGCTAACGCCGATAACACGGTAAGCAAGATGTTAGATGTAGAAATTTGCACCAAAGCACCAATCACAATAATGCCACTAATTGCATTGGTCACACTCATCAACGGTGTATGCAAGGAAGCCGATACATTCCAAATTACTTGATAGCCGACAAAACAAGCTAATACAAATACCGTGAAGTGAGACATAAAGGATGCCGGCGCGACTGAACCAAAACCATATAAAACCAGCGCAACAATAATCATCGGTAAAAATTGTTTAAACCTAGTCATCGGTGTTGAAGGTCGATCTTCCGCCTCGACATTAACCGCAGGTGCTTCAGTCTGTGGAGGTGGTTTATTTACCGTCAGAGTAAGCGGTGGTGGTGGCCAAGTAATCGTTCCGTCCTGAATAACGGTTGCCCCACGAATGACTTCGTCTTCCATATTCACAAAGAGTTTACCGTCCTTTTCTGGACATAACTCGGTCAGTAAATGACGTAAATTTGTTGCATAAAGTTGACTCGCTTGATTGGCTAACCGGCTAGGTAAGTTGGTGTAACCGATGATGGTCACGCCGCCAGAGGTAGTGACAACGGTGTCTTTTTCTGACAAAGCACAATTCCCACCACGCTCTGCCGCCAAATCGACAATGACGCTCCCTGGCTTCATAGATTCAACCATACCTGCTGTTATTAATTCAGGTGCTGGCTTGCCGGGAATTAAAGCAGTGGTAATAATAATATCAACGTCCATTGCTTGTCGGGCAAACAAGGCCATTTCGGCTTCAATGAACTCTTTTGACATGGTTTTAGCATAGCCGCCGGTTCCACTGCCCTCTTCATCAAAGTCCAACATCAAAAATTCCGCATCCATGCTTTCGATTTGTTCTTTCACTTCAGGACGTGTATCAAAAGCACGAACAATAGCCCCCATGCTTTTGGCCGTACCGATAGCTGCTAAACCGGCCACACCCGCACCGATCACCAGTACTTTTGCCGGAGGTACTCTACCCGCAGCAGTAATTTGTCCCGTAAAAAAACGGCCAAAATATTGAGCAGCTTCAATCACAGCGCGATAACCAGAAATATTTGCCATCGAACTTAAGGCATCCATTTTTTGAGCACGAGATAAGCGGGGAATACTGTCTATTGCCAATACGGTGGCTTGTTTGGCAGCCAAACTTTGTATTAAATCTTCATTCTGAGCCGGCCAGATATAACTAATCAGACATTGATGCTGTTGTATCAACTCTAGTTCATTGATGGCCAGTTCTGGATAAGCTGCCGGAGCTCTGACTTTCATCACAATGTCTGCTTCAAGCCATAACGATTTCACGTTATCAACTATCGAGACACCGACCGCCTCATAGGCATCATCTGAAATATCAGCGTTTTGGCCAGCGCCTGTTTCGATGCAAACATCAAAGCCTAACTTGATGAGTTTTTCAGCTTCATCAGGTGTTGTGGCGACACGTTTTTCGCCAGCGAATACTTCTTTGGGTATTCCGATCTTCATGCGTTCTCCTCACTGTTCTACGACTTGCGTGAACAAACACTTTTATTATTATTTTTATTAACAAAACCATGTTTCAAACATAGTTTTGTTTGTGTTGGGGAACAAATTAATATGACGTCAATAAAGTCGAAAATAGAATTTCATTCCCCCTCTTAAGAGAGAAATATCTATATCGAGCATAGATTATTAACGTGTATTTTTCAATGTTTTTAACTCAACAACCAGCTTGAAACTCAATCAAACTATCAATAACCGGAGTAATCTACTCAAAGACGACACCAGGTTAAGCTGTTGTATTTTATGTGGTATTACAGTTAACCATGCTTTTTTGCATCAAAATAAAACCAAATATAAAAACAGGTGCCCACACCCAGACGTGAGCGCACCCGAATTTCTGCACCAAAGCGGTTAAGAATGCCACTACTGACATATAAACCTAAGCCGGTACCGCCTGATGTTTGGGTAAAGAAAGGATCAAATATCCGCGGCAAAGTATCTTCTTTTATGCCGCGGCCATTGTCCTTGACCACCATTAACACACCTTGGTTCTGCCAATTTCGCGTACGCACAGTAATTTTGCCTTCTTTTAGCTGGGCATTCATCGCATTAACAAGCAGGTTAATTAAAACCTGCTGAAACTGTTGGTGATTGCCTTTCACCTTAAAGCTAGATCGCAAATCCAAATTTAGATCTATATTCCGACGAGTGAGATCATGCTGGACTAAGGCCAAGGTGTCATTAACTACCTTGTTGATGTCAACATCCGTCCAGGCTTCCTTAAAATTATCTGGCCGTGAATATTGTAATAAATTATTAATAATTGATCGGATACGAAACACTTGTTGAATAATCAGCTCGGTTTCACGTACTACTGGTTTTGCATTGTCACCTAGTTCATCAACCAATAAATCCATATTGCCCAAAATCACCGCCGCCGGATTATTAATTTCATGGGCTATGCCTGCTGTCAGCTCACCAATGGCAGCCAGTTTTTCGTTGGCCACCATTTTCTCTCTCGTTTGTTTTAACAAACGAATACTTTGCTGCAAATCAATTTTTTGCTTTTTCAGTTGCTTGGTGCGATCTTCAACTTTGAGTTCCAATTCATCAGCGGCACTTTGTATCTGCGTTCGTTGTGTCTGTAGGGTATCCAACATGCCATTAAATTGTTGAGCAAATACAGCTAGTTCATCGTTTGAGTCAAGGTGACCTATGCGATCTTCACCACCATGTTCAATCGTTTTAATAACTTTAGCCATCGCTTCGATGGGTTTATAGATAGACTTCGCACCGAAAACAGCCAATAACACCGCAATAATAGTCACAATAGTGAAAATTAATAATAACAAGGTTAAACCGGTAAAATAGGTCGCTCTAAATGGCGCCTCTAGGAAACCGGTATACAACATGCCAACTCGGTTACCATATACATCCGTGATCGGTTCATAAGCAGAGATATACCAGTCACTCACAACAAATGCACGATCCACCCATTTTTTGCCAAAGGTCAATACTTGCTCACGCACTTCTTCTGACACTCGTGTACCGATGGCGCGTTGTTCTGGTGCGTTTAGTTGTTCAGGTACATTGGTACTGATACGTACATCATCTAAAAATATGGTCACCGTACCCAAACCATTCTCTGCTACGCTGCCTTTGCTATAAACTAAATCTCGCAAGGTATCGACAAATTGAAAATTCCGATTCAGCAAAACACCACCGATCAATACCGCTTTAACATTTTGTTCAGCGTCAATAACCGGATAATAACTGTGTAATACCATGCCTCTATTTTCAGCAATATTGTTCACTGGCCTTGTTCGTGGTGTTTCAATCAGCGGTTGGTAGACCATCTCGGCCAATTGCGGATCTATTTCTTGTAATTCTCGGGAAGAGAACAAGTCAATACCAGAGGCAGGACTTCCCGATAATGCTGTGGATAGCAAAGGACTATTTTTCACATTACAACGAGAAGTGTCCCAGTAATCACAGCCGTTGGTATCAATCAATTGAATAAAATCAAAACCATGCTCTTGTTTAAGCTCGCTGAGTAGAGGTTTTATTTGTTGTGCTTCCTTATCCTTGGTCAAATTTCGTTCCAATGGCGAACGAAATGAATAAGACTCTGCCAGTAAGGCAAGATCGGCGAGCAGATTAGCTTGTGTATTATCAAACGCTTCATGAGCGACATTTAAATCAGCGTTGACCTTCATCAACAATTGCTGATAGCTAACTTCGTTCAACCAAAGGTAAGACAAGGCAATGACCGCAGACATGACCAGCAATACGGGTAGCAAAACCAAAAGCAATAATCTATAACGTAAACAACTCGATATTAGCGCCTGAATTCGTTTAATCATCTCTCACTTCTTGATCACTTCGAAGTTTTCTATAAAGCGTTTTGCTTGATACCCCTAGTAGTTTTGCTGCTTGGTTTTTATTCCCCCCCATGCTCTCAACCACTTTCACGATGTGTTCATACTCTACTTGTTCGAGTGACCAAGTATCAGGGTAGCCTGTTTGTTCGGTATCGTTCTCTCGCTCCGAAGTCATCATTTCATCGGGCAATTGACCCAGTAAAAGACACCTTTCGACAAAGTTCTTTAATTCACGAATATTGCCTGGCCAATCATAGGTTTCTAGTTGCTGAATATCTTGATGATTAAATGGCAAGGTGGGTAACGCCAGTTGAACCGCTAACACTCTGGCGTAATATTCAACCAATGGTGCAATGTCTTGCTTGCGTTCTCTTAGTGGCGCGACACGAATGCTTAATACATTTAATCGATAAAACAGATCTTCACGAAAATTACCCTGTTGAACTTCTTCTTTCAAATTCCGATTTGTGGCAGCAACAACACGTACATTGACGGGGATCTCACGTTCACTACCAACAGGTCTGATACAACCCTCTTCAAGTACGCGTAAAAATTTTGCTTGCATAGGTAAGGGCATTTCAGCTACTTCATCAAGAAATAAGGTGCCACCATCTGCATAGGAAAACAAACCATCGTGTGCATGATCGGCACCAGTGAACGCGCCTTTTTTATGACCAAAAAACTCAGATTCCAGCAACTCTGGCGAAATAGCACCACAGTTTACCGGCACAAAAGGTCCTGTACGCTTACTTTCTTTATGAATCGCATTAGCGACCAGTTCTTTACCCGTGCCAGACTCACCTTCTATCAAAATGACAGATGGTGTTGGTGCCACTCGATTAATCAACTGACACATTTCCTGAACTTGAGGGCTGTTACCTATCATGCCTTCAAACGAATACAAGCGATCAACCTGACGACGTAGAACAAAGTTCTCCCGTTCCAAACGACGGCGTTTTATGCATCGAGCCACCGACAAAGTCATTTCTTCTAAACGAAATGGCTTTTGAATGAAATCGAATGCACCGATACGTAACGCCTCAATTGCGTTATCAATATCTGTGAAGGCAGTCATAAATATCACATCTGATTGACCGTTTTGATCGGCAAGTGATTTTAACCATTCAAGCCCTGATATTCCAGGCATACAGATATCGATAATCAATAGATCAAAATAATGCTCAGTACGTAATGCTTCAGCTTCTTCTACCGAACCCGCTACTTCGACTAAGTCGTACACCTTACTTAAGGCTCGCTGAAGAAAGTCTTGAATACCTGTTTCATCATCTACAATTAGAATAGAACATGCTTCTTTATCTTTTCTTTTGCTTGTTTCGGTCATAATTTGCGCTCTTGACTGCGTGGCTTTTCATTTTCATGATGGCAGCACAGTCATTGTATATCTATCTCTAAGACTCGCTATAAAAAAACCATGTAAACAGTGTTATTCACATGGTTTCATTTTGCGTCTCTTCGTAGTTGTGAATAGTTTATCGGCATTCACATAATATTCATGCATCAACAATATCTTTAAGTTTTCCTATTTACACAAGTATCGCACTTTGATGATTTTTTCAAGGTAACGGCAAGAATTCAGGCCATTAATTTCTGATAAGTCAGTGATTTAACAACGGCCATAATTAGGCTAAAAACGTTGCTTGTCATAATCAATATCGACTAAAAAACAATAGGTAACAATTCACATTAAAAATAATTATTAATTAATTGTTCTAATTGATAATATCCATTAAAAATAAATCCCTTTAGGCATCATCGATGCAGCAAAGTGCCCTATAATTTCTAAATTTAAAATCCACGCTATCAGCTTATATTCTTGCTCAGATATTTCCGGTTCTTTATTCAAGTCAGTTTTTGTTCACCATTTCAAAAAAGGGATGGTTGGATATACAGATAGCAAGCCGACAAACAAAAAGAGAAACAATTTTAGGGTGAAAAATGAGCTGGTAAAATAATATTCACTACCCTTTTCAAAATAAAATACTCTTCATAAACCAAATACAATGACAAGGCCGGCTGTGATGCCATAAATCATATCGGCACGCTGCACTCGTCTTGCTTCAGAAACCGTTAACTGTTGATTAAAACGTTAACCATTGTAAAAACAAGGTGGATACCACGCCAAATGCGGCCACAAAGTGTAAAAATGGCATTAATGATCATCAGCTTTCACAGAAAATACATTATTAACGATCAGACCAAACAGCATACTCATTACCATTGGGATCTGAAAAATGAAACCGACGGCCACCGGGAAAAGAAAAAATGGCTTGTATGATTTTCCCACCCGCTTTTTCTATCTTTGCTTGCGTTTGTTCTAAGGACTGACTATAAAAAACAATCAACGCACTCCCTACTAAGGTGGAAACCACAAGATCCGATTTAAAAAAACCGCCATCGATGCCAGCATCTGAAAATGCAGTGTAATCAGGTCCGTAGTCAATAAAATGCCAACAAAATACCTCAGAAAAAAACGTTTTAGTAATATCTAAATCTTTTGAAGGAAATTCAACATAATTGATTTTTTCATGCTCACTCATCAAACCACCTCAAATTCATTCCACATTAATAACTAGCAAATCTTATGATTTACTAAATCGTAATATCGTTCCAACCACATTTCATCTATATCGCTTCAACCATTTATATTATAAGCATGGCATGTTTACGTGTTAATCCCCACCGGTAGCTGCCTAGCTCACCATTTTGTGGTGACAAGGAATAAGTAATACCACTGGGTATGCGCCAATCGCAGAACTCACCGCCCTCAGTCTGGGCAATAACACTATATGACACTCGCGTACCAGCAGGGATAATTAAGCTTTCATCTGTTCCTATGAATATATGGTTGTTTCTAAAAACAGAAAAAGTTGTTGTCAATCAAATTTGTAGGTAATACTTTCTACAAATTTAGATCACAAAATTCTGCTAGACTTAATTTTGAATATCTCGCAATAGTGAGATATCAGTGATTTCTTTTCACTAGGGGTTCTTAAATATTGGCTTAAATATTATGGAAAGATCACCGATAACATCACCTAATCCTGCCATCCCTCCCGATCCGGAGGAAAGTTCTGCAACTGAACTTTTTAATAAAACTGCAGCTTCGCTTGCCAATAAAAATCGTGCCTTAAAGGTTTTACGTCACTGCAATCAAGTGATGTTCCAAGCCGAAACTGAGCAAGAATTGCTCAATGAAATATGTCGAATTGTCGTTGAAGACATCGGTTATCTCCTTACCTGGATTGGCTATCCCAAGCTCGATAAACAGAAAACGATAAGGCCTGTGGCATATAGCGGTTATGAAGATGGTTATTTAGAATCACTCGTTGTGTCATGGGATGATTCTGACCGTGGTCATGGCCCGGCAGGATCGGTAATTCGAACCAGAAAACCTTATGTGGTACGTAATGTACACACCGATCCTAATTTCCTACCATGGCGTGAGGCCGCGATTGAACGTGGTTATGCTGCTGTTGCAGCCTTTCCTTTGTTTATAAACGAACAACTGCCAGCCGTCATATTAATGTATGCCGCAGAGGTAGAAGCCTTTGATTCAGAGGAAGTGGAATTACTGGTACATTTTGCCGAAACGCTAAGCTATGGCATAACAAGCATGCGACTTAAGGAGAAAAATAGACGTATCGAAAGCTCGTTACGCGACAGTGAACAGCGTTTCCGCTTTATGTTAGATACTAGCCCAATAGCGGTCAGAATTGCCGTAGATAACGACACTTCGATTGTCTATGCCAATCCAAGTTATAACCAGTTAATGAATACCAATGCGGAACAAGTACTCGGTTCGAACCCGGGTAATTTCTATGCCGACAAGGATGAATATGTTGCTATCGTAAACGAGCTAGAACAAGGATTGACGGTTAAAAACCGCTTAGTAAACTTTTCCACTTCTAAGCAAGGGAATAAATGGACATTATCAACTTATTTACCAATTCAATTTGAAGGTAAAGACGCAGTGTTAGCTTGGTTTTACGATATTACTGATCACAAACAAAAAGAAGATGAACTGCTACTTTCTCAAGAAGAATATGTAAAAGCATTTACTGCTGTACCGGAATCATTATCGATAACCACACTCTATGATGGCGTATTTATCGAAGTCAATGACGCTTGTACTAAATTATTCGGTTACGACCGTGATGAACTGATAGGTCATTCTACGATGGAGCTTGGTGTGTGGATGGATCACAAACATCGACAAGCATTGATCACAGAAATAGAAAACAATGGAAGTGTGCATAATTTTGAGGTTAAACTCAAAATGAAAAATGGTGATATTCGGGACATCATGTTCTCTGGTGAGCCTCTCGAGATCGATAATAAGGCCTGCATACTGTTAGCTGCGCGAGATTATACGGAGAAAAAACAAGCTGAAAAAGAACTGAAACAGCTGCGTAATTATCTTGCCAATATTATTAATTCCATGCCTTCTATCGTTATTGGTGTGGATACTGAGGGTAATGTAACGCAGTGGAATCATGAAGCAGCTAGCGTAACGGGGATTGCTACCGAAGAAGCGCTAGGCAGAGAGCTAGTTGATGTCTTTCCCCGTTTATCATCTGAACTGGATCGGATATCCGACGCCATAAAAACACGGTGTGAACTTACCGATACGCATAAAGCCTATCTTCAAGATGGTAAAATACAATACGAAGACCTTACTATTTATCCTCTAGTTGCTGATGGAATTGAAGGTGCAGTATTACGTATTGATAATGTTACTGAACGTGTTCGTCTTGAAGAAATGATGATTCAATCAGAGAAAATGCTGTCGGTTGGTGGGCTTGCAGCTGGGATGGCCCATGAAATTAACAATCCTTTAGCCGGCATGATGCAAACAGCAACCGTGATGACTGCTCGTCTCACTAATAACTCACTCCCTGCCAATATCGCAGCTGCGAAAACAGCAGCCATAGATTTAAATTCCTTATATGACTATATGAACGATCGAGGAATTTTTAGAATGTTATCTGCTATTAATGAATCTAGCCTGCGTATTGCAGACATTGTCGACAATATGTTGACCTTTGCTCGAAAAAGCGATGTTATTTCGTTACCGTGGAATATGGCAACATTATTAGATAAGTCACTTGCTTTAGCCGAAATCGACTATGATTTAAAAAAACAGTATGATTTTAAATCTATCAATGTCATCAAAGACTATCAAGATGACTTACCTGATATACCCTGTGAAGCAAGCAAAATCCAGCAAGTCTTGTTAAACCTGTTCAGAAATGGCGCACAAGCCATGCAAGCAGCAAATATAAAAAATCCAACGTTTATTATACGTACCCGTTATCAAAACGACGACGAAATGGTTACTATAGAAATTGAAGATAATGGTCCAGGTATGGATGAGGATGTATCTAAACGGATCTTTGAACCCTTTTTCACGACCAAACCAGTCGATATTGGGACAGGTTTAGGTTTAAGCGTGTCCTACTTTATCATCACTGAAAACCATGGAGGCGAAATGACGGTGACGTCTGCGCCAGAGAAAGGCAGCCGTTTTATTATTCGGCTACCCTTGCACCAACCTGAACATTTAAATGAATAATTGGCTAGTAATTAAACCAATCAAGCCGCCAAATACCCCCCCCCAAACAACAAGCCAGCCTAAATGCTCACGTATCATCACTTGGATGATCTCTTTCACCATGATGGGTGTAAGCTCATCAAGACGCGCGTTCACTACATGTTCAATTTGCTGATGAATATCTTCACTCACCGGATTACTGGTTAGTTTTTCACGCACACTGGCCTGAAATGAATCACTATGAGCCATTTCGTTAAGTGATGCTTTCATTCTGATAATGAAAGGCTCTTTAAGCGGAATTAATGCTTCTTGGCCACCAAACATAGATAACATGCTGCCAAATGACGATTCCATAATGGTCGACACCAAACCATCATACGTTGGGCTAAGGTCTGTTTCCTCAATGACCTCATGAAAATCCAGTTGATGATTGGCATCTTCTGTCACCATTTCAGTAAAAAAACGGTCTAAATTTTCCTTACTAAAAAATTGCTCCATCACCAAGTTATGGATGCCCAATTTAAAGTCTTTGAATCGTGCAGTTATTACCCCTGAACCATATAAGCCAGGCACTTTTTCAAACAACATGTGAATGGCCAACCAATTGGTCACTCCACCTGCCAAGGCGAATAAGCCCGTGGCTAATACAGCGTCGCGTAATGGGCCATCCATGGCCAAACCAGCCGCAATGAGGCTGGCCGCGATGAGGTTAGTAAGAAGGCTTTTATTCATCCGTCCACTTTTTTAATGCAGCAATAATTTGTTGTGCTTGATCTTTGCTCGAAATATTAAATTTAGACCGTTGGCTATATTCACCATTACGTTTTTGAAAACGACGAATAGTATATTTCTCCTGCCCAAAGTCACCAGTTTTTCGATCTAAGTCTTGATAGCGAAACATCACGGTTGCCCACGCGCCTTTGGTCAGTACCGCTTTATCTAATTCCTTGACGGTCATCTCATCACCTTCGTGATATTCAACGGTTAATTCATCTACTGTTTCAGCCATGATTGTTCCTTATTTCTATGAGTTTTTAAAAAATTGAGTGATTACTTGGTTAAGCATATACGCATCTTTACTTCCTGCTAGTTCTCTAATGGAGTGCATCGCATAGGTTGGCACACCAATATCTAAGGTTTTTATACCTAATTGGCTTGATGTGATTGGACCAATAGTACTGCCACAGCCCATATCTGTGCGAACCACAAAGTCTTGAACGGACACGTCGTGTCGTTCACATAGATGGCGAAAATAAGCGCTGGTTTCACTGTTCGTTGCATAACGCTGATTTGCATTCGTCTTGATAACTGGACCATGATTTAGTTTTGGGCCATGCTCAGCATCATGTTTGTCGGAATAATTAGGATGAATAGCATGTGCGTTATCTGCTGAGATCATCATCGAACGTTGTAACATTCGGTGCTGTTGTTCAATATCAGGGCATAATCTTAATAAAACCGACTCTAAAAACGAACCTGAAGCACCCGAACTCGACACACTGCCGACTTCTTCGTGATCACTGCACACCAACAAACCTGCTTGCGTCAAATCATCACTATTAGTTAAAGCTTGCAAACCGATATAACAACTCAGTAAATTATCTAAGCGGGCGCTGCTAATAAAATCATCATTTAAGCCTATAACCGCAGCCTTTTGAGTGTCATATAAGCTGATCTCATAATCTAGCACTTTATCGATATCTAGCTTCGGCTGTTGCTTAATGACGTGGTCCAATAATAGCCTACGAAAATCGACTTGTTCCTCATCCGTCACTTGCATAACAATGGGCGGGAGATGTTGCTGTGGGTTTACTGTACGGTTTTTATTGGCATCTCGATCAAGGTGGATAGCCAAACTCGGAATGCTTGCTACTGCCTTATTAAAATCAATTAAGGTATGTTTGATTTTCTTATTTGAATCTAAATAACTCACCCGCCCGGCCATTGATAAATCACGGTCAAACCATGGATTCAATAAGGCGCCACCATACACTTCAACTCCCAACTGCCATAAGCTGTTATTTGTCTTTTCTGGTTGAGGTTTCACTTTTAGACAAGGACTATCTGTATGTGCCCCCATCATATGAAAGCCTGTTTCTGCTAATTCAGATGCCGGTAAGTTAAAAGCGATGATAGATGAATCATTACGGGTTACAAAATATCGCCCTATAGACAGCTCGCCCCAACTATCAACTTCATGTAATTGGATAAAACCATGTTGAACTAAATGCTCAGCCATCGCTGAAACAGCATGAAAAGGCGTCGGTGAAACGTTTAGAAATTCGCATAGGCCAGAATTGAAGTTTGTTAATGCTGTTTGATCAGTCATGGATGTTAGTTAATCGGTGATAAAAGTTAATAATAGCGAATATTGTTACTGAACTAGTCCTCAGCAGCTACTTTTTTCTTCCTGATCCGTCGCGCTAAACCGCCATGCATACGACAGCGATCCGCTAACGCACCGCGATCCCAGCCTTCTGGAGGTCGGATGGCAACAGAGCGTTTGCAACGTTTACCATTCGTTAAATTAGCACCACATTCAGGGCGATAACGTTTCGCTTTTTCCCAACCTTCCAGTGTTTGCGAGGCTTTGCGTATCGTTTTTACTTCGCGTGGCGACAGCGTGCTCTGATTCACTTCTTTAGTTTTTTGATCGGTATTTCGCCACCAATAACGAACTACCGGAATCGGCAGACCAAAACGTCGTGCTAAATCATCCGGTTTGCGAAAGATCACACTTTTTAATAAGGTCAGCGCCGCATTTTCCAATCGTGCGGTAAATTCACGACTTTCTTCAGGTGTCATTCTGTTCTGCTTTCTTTGGATCAGGTAAAGCAATAACCTCTTCCGTTAAATCAGTAACGTCTTTATCCGGCTTAGCGAAATCACGCACAGAAATACCGGCTTTAACAACACTGTCGGGATCGCCAGAAATCAAAGGATGCCAATCTGGCAAAGGTTCGCCTTCGGCCAATAAGCGATAAGCGCAGGTTGATGGCAACCAATTAAAATATTCAGCTTGTTCTATACTCAACTGTATGCAATCTGGCATCAATTGTTCACGGTTTTGATAATCATTGCACCGACATGTTTTTATGTCTAATAAAGCGCAAGCGGCACGGGTGTAGTACATACGACCATCATCTTCGTCTTCAAGCTTGTGCAGACAGCAGCGACCACAGCCATCGCAGAGGCTTTCCCACTCTTGATGCGTCATTTGGCTTAAACGCTTTTGTTCCCAGAATGGAGCAGATGTTTTATCCTGCTTAGTCATGACCGTTTCATCAGATATATCAAAAATTATTTTACCTTTCATTGACCAGTTTCAGGCCAAAAATTTATTAGTTGGCGGCGAAACTGCAATTACCTTGTGTAATGATCTGCACGATACCAGATCCACCGTTTTGACGACACCGTTTAATCTTGAACAATTAGAAGGTTTAACCTCCATAGACTTAGCTATGATCAGTGATATCACTGAAACTCTCAGCAAAGAATCTGCTACTGAATGGTTGGCTATGCTACGAAATCGTCACACTCAACATATCATTGTTATCGCCGACAATGAGATAGCGGCGCAACAAGGTTGGCAATTAGCTGATTATCTAGCACTTGGACTTAAACACCTCGGTCACCACCACAATCAATATGTTTATGCTTATGCGATAGAAAATTATCAGCCCAAGCGGGATTGGCTAACTAGCCGTTTTTGGGCGAATCCCGAGAACTATAATAAATACCGTTGGTGATACAAATAACACGCAGTACGAATTTTCTTGTCATATTGCTACTATAAATATTACCAATAACTTAGCGCTTAGTATTACCAATATGCTACTCTCAAGCTTGTCATCAACTTGTCATATGGGCCTTCTATACTTACGGATATGAATACGATTTCACCCGAAAACATCACACTTGATAATCCCGATCTATATCTCAATCGCGAACTAAGCCTGTTAGAATTTAATTGGCGTGTATTGCAACAAGCGTTAGATACGTCTGTACCCTTACTCGAACGACTTAATTTCCTGTGTATTTCATCAACCAATCTGGATGAGTTTTTTGAAGTACGTGTCGCAGGTCTCGTCCAACAAATCGAAATTGGCGATCCGTATTTAGAAGCGGATAAAATCACTGCTCAAGAAGCACTTAAACTGGTTAATGTTCGTGCTCATGAGCTAGTTGAAGAGCAATATCGAGTATTAAATGAAGTCTTATTACCTGAGCTGGAACAAGAATCAATTCAAATACTGCCTCGTGCTAGTTGGACTGAAGAGCAAACAACTTGGTTACGTGATTATTTCATCGAACAAGTCGCCCCTATTTTAAGTCCCATCGGATTGGACTCAGCTCACCCCTTCCCTCGCTTGTTGAATAAGAGTTTAAACTTTATTGTTTCTCTCGTAGGTAAAGATGCCTTTGGCAGAAATCGTAGCCTAGCAATTTTACAAGCTCCGCGAGCCTTACCACGAGTGGTCGAGCTGCCCGCTCACCTTAAGCAACCCGGTGAGTACAAATTTGTATTTTTATCTTCCATCATTCATGCCTACGCTGAAGATCTGTTTTATGGCATGAAAATCAAAGGATGTTATCAATTCCGCGTCACTAGAAACAGTGATCTTGCGATTGATACTGAAGAGACTAGTGACTTACTCGTTGCAATTTCAGATGAGCTTACTCAGCGTAATTTTGGTGATGAAGTTCGCCTTGAAATCGCTCATAACTGTCCCGAAGAGATGGTCGACTTTTTACGTCAAGAATGTGGCATGGGCCATGACAAGGTTTACCTTGTCAACGGGCCGGTCAACCTTAGTCGAATTCAACAAGTTTGTGCGCTCGTTGAACGCCCAGAATTGAAATTTAAACCTTTTACTCAAGGTAGACCTTCTGGTTTATCAGCCAATAAAGATATTTTTTCTTATATTCGTAAGCAAGACATTTTATTGCATCATCCGTATCAATCCTTTACGCCAGTTGTTGATTTCCTTAAGTCAGCAGCCAGTGACCCATCGGTGTTATTGATCAAACAAACCTTATATCGCACCGGTGCCAAATCTCCGGTTGTGGATGCCTTGGTGGTAGCAGCTCATGCTGGTAAAGAGGTGACTGTTGTAATTGAGCTACGAGCCCGCTTTGATGAAGCAGCTAATGTTGCCCTGGCATCTCGTTTACAACAGGCTGGTGTACATGTAGTTTATGGCATCGTTGGTTATAAAACCCATGCCAAGATGTTATTAGTCCTGCGCCGGGAATCGAATCACAAACTACGTCATTATGTGCATTTAGGCACAGGTAACTACCACCGTAGCACCTCACGAATCTACACAGATTATGGTTTATTGACAGCCAACAAAGAAATTGGTGAAGACGTAAGTAACTTATTTATTCAATTAACCAGTTTGGGTAAGGTCGCTAAGATGCATCGCATGTTATATGCCCCCTTCACCTTACATAAAGCAATATTAGCTAAAATTGAGCATGAAACCACGAACGCCCATGCAGGAAAACCGGCTCGCATCATCGCTAAGGTTAACTCCTTAGTTGAACCCGAAATAATTCAAGCGTTTTACCGTGCTTCTGAGGCCGGTGTAAAGGTTGATTTAATTATTCGTGGGATCTGCTGCTTAAAACCAGGTGTTAAAGGTCTTTCCGAAAATATTACAGTGCGCAGTATCATAGGCCGATTCCTTGAACATACCCGTGTCTTTTACTTTGAAAATAGTGGCACTCCAGAGGTATGGGCTGGCAGTGCCGACCTAATGAAACGTAACCTCTTACGTCGTGTTGAAACCTGTTTCCCAATAGACTCTAAACGCTTACGTCAACGTGTCATTGATGATTTAGAAATATATCTATCAGACAATACCCAAGCATGGTTATTATCAGAAGATGGACGTTATCATCGTGTTGAGCGCCCTGTCGATGCCGAAGCTATTTCTGCACAGGCCAGCTTACTCGCTGCAATGGAGAAAACATTTTAATCAATAACGTAACCCTGCGGATTTTCTAACAACCATTCTTTATATGTTTGCGTCAAGATAAGAGGAACTGGAGCTTCTAGCTCTAAGTCCTCATAAACCTGCCGCCAATGTTGCAGGGATGTTATTTCTAATTGCATTGTAGTATCCATCCTAGATATTGTTCTACGCATTATAATAAAAAATATTTATTGCAAATATATGACAAGTTCCTGAATTTTCTACTCAGCGAAAGTAATGCATGATTGGGCTAGTTACCAACATAAAGCCGCCTCCTAATAACCATAGGTATACGCTAAACATCATGTTGAAATAACTAGGTTTATTACTAAAGTTTGGGGATGAACCTAAACCCTTACTCTATAGAAAAAATATAACCTTCCGGGTTCTCTCGTAACCATTCTTCATATGTTGGACTTAAAACAACCGCATGGGCAGGTCCGTCATCAACATGTTGAAAATCAAATTGTTGCCAGTACTGATAAGACTCAATTTCTTGCTGCATTGTATCCTTCTCCTTTTAAACTAGAGTTTGATTCTTACAATGGAACATCAAATGGTTCTAAGCTTATTTTTCAGTTTCTTTTGTTATCTTCCAGCAGTAGTGAATTTTGGTATTACGTTCAAAATCTTTCGGTAAGGTTTGACCACTAATATTATTAACGGTCAATTCAGTTGCAAGATTAGTATCTAATTTAAAATCTCGACAATTGGTCGAAAAGAATAACACGCCATTTTTAGTCAGTAAAGATGATGCCATGTTGATTAAGGTGACATGATCGCGTTGAATATCAAACACACCCTCCATCCGACTCGAGTTTGAAAATGTGGGTGGATCAAGAAAAATCAGGCCATAACGTTGTTGTTCTTGTTTAGCACTTTGCAACCATTCTAAACAATTTGCTCTAATGAAATGATGGTCTTCTCCTGTAAATTTATTGAGTGCCATATTATCGCGAGCCCAATCCAGATAGGTATTCGACATATCTACTGTTGTTGTCGTTTTGGCATTGCCTGCTGCGGCGTAAACCGACGCCGAACCTGTATAAGCAAATAGATTTAAGAAATCACTACCTGCAGCACTTTCAGCCAAAAGTGAGCGGGTAATGCGGTGATCTAAAAATAAGCCCGTATCCAAATAGTCCGTCAGGTTAATCCAAAAACTTAATTCATTTTCTGACACTTTAAAGCGTTGCTTTTGTGACCCATGCGCTTCATATTGTTGGTTGCCACGTTGTTTTTGTCTAAGTTTTAACGCGACTTGGGCGGCCGGTATTTGCAACACTTGAGGAATCACCTGCATAACGTCACTTATCCGTTGTACGGCTTTTTCAGGATCTATCGATTTAGGTGGTGCATATTCTTGTACATGCACATAATCGCCATAAAGATCGATGGCTACCGCATAATCCGGTAAATCCGCATCATAGACACGGTAACATTCAATTTTATTTTTCCGTGCCCATTTACCCATGTGTTTCAGGTTCTTTTTAAGGCGATTAGCAAACATTTCAGCATGTTCAGATAACTCAACATTCTCGATCACCGCGGTATCTTCAATATCAGCTTCTTTAGCTTCTATTGCTACTTGCCTATTTACTTTAATCGGTCGTGGTGCCCGATAACACAATACTTGACAAGAAATTGGACCATTATCAAAGGGAATACTGTCGAATAGTGTTAAGCCCGTAAATTTACCTAACTCTGCGTTATCGGTAATCATTGTCGTGCGCCATGCAGGCAAGCATTCATTAATTATATTGCCGACACTTTCATATATATAGTGAAGCTCATCGGTATTGCCCATACGTTCACCATAAGGTGGATTACATACCAACATGCCACTTTCAGGTAAAGCATTCTTTAGTGCCGGCCAATCTAATAGTTCTCGTTGCTCAACACTGATTCGACCCGCCAAGCCCGCTTCTTCAATATTCGCTATTGCAGCTTTGACGGCTCGTTCATCTGCATCACCACCTTTAATGACTGGTAAGCGTGATAGGCCACTGTGACGACGTCGTTCCGCTTCAGCTTTTAAGCGTTGCCAAGCTTCTTTATCGTGCTGCTTCCAATAGGTAAAACCGAAATAATCACGCAAGATCCCCGGTGCAATGTCTGCCGCTATCATGGCCGCTTCAATTAAAAAGGTACCGGAACCACACATAGGATCGATCAATCCCCAGCCTTGTTTGGTTAACCTAGGCCACTCTGCCGACATCAAGATAGCGGCTGCTAAATGTTCTTTTAAAGGTGCAGGTGTACTCTCTACACGATAACCACGTTTATGTAAGCTTTCACCTGACAAGTCGATACTGACTATCGCTTGGTTGTGTTTAAGGTAAACGTTAATACGTAAATCAGGCTGAAATAAATCTACCGATGGTCGCTCACCCGTTTGCTCTCTAAAACGATCAACAATGCCATCTTTAACCCGTTGAGCACCATATTGTGTATGGCTTATTTTCGAGCGGAAACTATTAAATTCGACTGCAAGCGTGCTGCCTTCTGCCTCAATATGATCTTCCCATGGCATGGCCTTTATGCCTTCATATAATTCATCGGTGGTGGGTGCTGAGAAATGAGCGATGGGCATCAATACTCGAATGCCGACTCGTGACCACAAACACACACGATAGGCGTCTTCCAAACTACCGGTAAATTTAATATTACCCTGCTCTTGCCGTGTATCTTTAATACCCATTTCAGACAGTTCTTTTGCCAATAAAGGCAACATGCCTCGGGCGGCTGTCACAGTAAACTTGTGTTTTGTCATGTTCGCATCCTGATATAATCGAGACATTTTAATACAGGTTACGATACTCATGGCAGTTAATGATAAGCAAAAACGTTATTTACGTGGTTTAGCCCACACGTTAAAACCCGTCGTTATGATTGGTAATAAGGGATTAACCGACACCGTGATAGCGGAAATTGATAATGCGCTCGGCCATCATGAACTCATAAAAGTCCGTGTCAGCGGCCTAGAAAAAGCCGATCGCATCCAAATGCTAAATGACATCACTGAAAAAACCAATGCGGATCTTGTTCACGTTATTGGCCATATTGGCGCCTTATATCGTCCAGCTAAAGAACCAACTATTCAACTTCCTAAATAAAGCTATCAGTCCTATGATTCAAAAACCCGCGGAAACATCTCAGCCGATAGAAAAAGTAATTGCCGAACGTTGGAGTGGTCGAGCTTTTGATCCAGTAATGCCTGTCACCGATGAGCAAATCATCTCATTGTGTGAAGCAGCGCGTTGGGCACCGTCTTGTTATGGCGATCAACCATGGCGTTATATCATCTGGAATCGTTTTGAAGATGAAGTCAGTTGGCAACAAGTACTCGATTGTCTGTCTCCCGGAAACCAAGGTTGGGCCGAAAATTCACCACTACTCATTCTCGCAGCCTCGGTAGAAACATTTAGTCATAATGGCAGTGATAATCGCTGGGTTGGATATGATACCGGCGCAGCGACGATTAACTTATGTACACAAGCAACAGCGATGGGATTAATGACCCATCAAATGGGCGGTTTCGACGGCGACAAGCTTCGCCAACAGTTTGACTTGCCTGAAAATATTAACCTTTGGGCGATGATTGCTGTGGGTCATCCGGCTCCATTGGATAACTTAAATGAAGAACAGATGGAACGGGAACTAAAAGCACGCGAGCGTCGTCCATTATCTGAACAGTTTTTTAGTCAAGCTTGGAATAACCCGATTAATACAGGAGAATAAAATGAAATCTGCCCTACTTTTTATCAGTTTGTTAATGGCAACATCAGTATCTGCGTTTGATCAAGTGTATTTAGACCGTTTACTGGAAACACGCCAATGCAACTTTTGTAATTTAAGTGAGGCTGATTTAAGTGGTCAAGATTTTAGTGGCATTGATATCAGTGAAGCTAATTTAAAAGGTACTAACTTCACTAATGCTAAATTAGTTGGTGTGTGGTTTACCCACTCAAGACTTCATGGCGCCAATCTTGAAGGTGCAGACATATCTACCTCATTACTTGATTACGCAGTATTTAACGGTGCTAATTTAAAAGGCGCAAATTTAAGCGGTACTCAGCTTATTTTCACCGATTTCACTGATGCTGATTTGACTAACGCAAATATGGATGGCGCAAAAATACGTGGTGTTACTTACTGTAATACCACTATGCCAGACGGCACAATCAACAACAGTGGTTGTTAAACCTTAATATCGCTACACCTCTCACTAGTTTTAGCTAGTGAAGCTCTATATTTATAGCCGGTTACGTTACAATAACCGGCTATTCTTTTATTAGCTTTAAATACCGCCTTGAAACACAGCATGCCCCAACTTGAAAAGCTCATCGCCAGTGCCATGCTCGCGGATCAATTTTCTTTGCGCCGCCGGTTAAAAACTTTGGCTAAAAAGGACGGTGACACGAATGCTCAGTTTGCTGCGTTAGAAGGCCAGATTAAATCGTCTGTTTCACGACGTGAATTACGTCAACAGCACCTGCCCAAACCGGAATTTGATGGTGACCTACCGGTTATCGAACGACGAGAAGAAATAGCAAAGGCCATTCAAGATAATCAAGTCATTATTTTATGTGGTGAAACAGGTTCAGGTAAAACCACCCAACTACCCAAAATCTGCCTAGAATTAGGTCGTGGTGTTGCAGGATTAATTGGTCATACCCAGCCTCGTCGAATCGCTGCTCGCACAGTGGCTAACCGTATCGCTGAAGAACTCAAAAGTGAACTCGGTGATATTGTCGGTTATAAAGTACGCTTTCACGATCAAGTTAAAGCCGATCGCAGTTATGTAAAACTAATGACTGACGGTATTTTATTGGCTGAAACTCAAAATGATAAATTCCTTAATCAATATGACACCATCATCATTGATGAAGCCCACGAACGTAGCCTTAACATTGATTTCCTTTTAGGTTATCTCAAGCAATTATTACCTAAACGTCCTGACTTAAAATTGATTATCACTTCGGCGACGATTGATACTAAGCGTTTTTCAGAACATTTTGATAATGCGCCCGTCATTGAAGTAACTGGCCGTACCTATCCCGTTGAACTTCGCTATCGCCCTCCCGCTGGTGACGATGATGAACAACGTGATTATGACTTTGTTGGCAGTATCGTCGAAGCGACTGATGAGCTGTGCCGCGAAGGCCAAGGCGATGTATTAATCTTTTTATCGGGTGAACGTGATATTCGAGATGTATCCGAAGCACTACGTAAGCACCATCCGCCCCAAACAGAGGTCCTCCCTTTATTTGCTCGACAATCAGCAGCTGAACAAAACCGTGTATTTAAAACCGGTGGCCATCGACGTATTATCTTAGCAACCAATGTGGCCGAAACATCATTAACCGTACCGGGAATACGCTATGTAATTGATCCCGGTTATGCTCGCATTAGCCGTTATAGCGTTCGCAACAAAGTTCAGCGCCTACCCATAGAGAAGATATCGCAATCCAGTGCAAACCAACGCTCAGGTCGTTGTGGTCGTGTTGCCGCCGGTATCTGTATTCGCCTATACGATGAAGATGATTTTATAAACCGTCAGGACTTCACTGATCCGGAAGTGTTAAGAACCAACCTCGCTTCGGTCATCTTGCAAATGTCGTCGCTAAAATTAGGTGAGCCAGCCAAATTCCCGTTCATTAATCCCCCACCGGAAAAAATGATCAATGATGGTTTTCGCTTATTAGAAGAGTTAGGTGCGGTTAACCGACAACGTCAGCTCACTGAATCAGGTAGGCAAATTGCCAAACTGCCGATCGATCCTCGTATCGCTCGAATGGTGCTGGCGGGTCAAAAACTTAATTGCTTAACCGAAGTCCTGATTATTGCTAGTGCTTTGAGCATTCAAGATCCCCGTGAACGTCCGATGGATAAACAACAGGCTGCCGATGAAGCACATAGCAAATACAAAGATGAACGGTCAGACTTTTTAGCTTTCATCAAGCTCTGGGATTTGTATCACGATAAGAAAAAACACCTGACACAAAACAAATTACGTAAATACTGTCGCGAGCATTTTTTATCTTTTATGCGGCTCAGAGAATGGCATGAGATTCATCAGCAATTACATGTACAAGTGACTCAAATGGGCTTAAAGCCCAATCAGATCCCAGCTGATTATCAGGAAATCCATCAAGCCTTATTGTCAGGGCTATTAAGTAATATCGCTGTTAAAACGGATAAAAAGGAATACACCGGTACCCGTAATTTAAAGCTACATATTTTCCCGGGATCAGCGCTACACAAAAAAGGGCCTAAATGGATCATGGCTGCTGAGCTGGTTGAAACAGGGCGTTTGTATGCGCGAATTGCGGCCAAGATTGAACCTGAATGGATAGAGCCCATTGCTGGCGATTTAGTGAAGAAGCAATATTCCGATCCACATTGGGAAAAGAAACCCGCGCAAGTAGTCGCTTATGAAAGTGTATCCTTATATGGCTTACCAATAGTCAACCGCCGTCGAGTTCATTTTGGCCCGATTGACCCAGCGATGTCACATGAAATATTCATCCGAGATGCACTGGTGCAAGGAGACTGGTATTGCAAAGCACCGTTTTTCAAGCACAATCTAGACTTAATTCAGACCATCGAATTGCTTGAACAAAAATCACGCCGCCGAGATGTATTGGTTGATGATGAAGTCTTGTTTGAGTTTTATAAGCAGCGTATTCCTGCAGATATCATTAATGGTGCTGGCTTTGAAAAATGGCGTAAAAAAGCAGAGAAACAGCAAGAGAAACTTTTATTCCTGACCCGTGAAGACTTGATGCAGCATCAAGCCGATCATGTCACTGCAGACAGCTTTCCAGATCAAATTCTAGTGAATCGCGTACCGCTCACACTGGAATACCATTTTGAACCCGGCAAGAGCCATGATGGTATTACCCAAACCATTCCGCTGTCGCTTCTAAATCAAACTAATCCCGAGCGTTATGACTGGTTAGTACCTGGCTTGTTGCGCGATAAAGTTATCTTCCTAATTAAAAGTTTGCCTAAATCTCAGCGTCGCCAGTTCATTCCAGTGCCTAAATTTGCCGATGACTGCTTACGGAATATGTCGCCCGATGATGGCGCCTTACTTTCTACACTGAGTATGCAGTTACGTAAATTAACAACTGTTGATATTGCCTTATCCGATTGGAACCTGACTGAATTACCTAACTATCTTCAAATGAACTTTCGCTTGGTAGATGAACAAGGTCAGCTGTTGGAAGAGAGTCGTGACTTAACTGTATTAAAACAAAACTGGGCAAAACAAGCCGCTGCTAGCTTCAGAAGCATTCCTGATAGTGACTATGAAAAACAAGGGCTAACTACGTGGTCTTTTGGTCACTTCCCAGCCCAGATCACCTTAGAGCAGAATGGTCTAGATATGACGGCCTACCCAGCGTTAGTTGATAAGAACGATCATGTTGACTTAACCCTGATGGATACTCGTAAGCAGGCACAAACTCAAACGGCCAAAGGATTGCGACGTTTATTTATGTTGGCGCAAGCCGATTCAGTTAAGTATTTGAATAAGCACCTGCCGAATATTCAAAAGATGTGTCTGCATTACACCAGTGTGCCACCGGCACCTTTTGGCGATGATGAACAAGCGAATATAAAGCCTAGTGAGCAACTCAAGACCGATTTAATCCATCTTGCTTTTGATCGCTGTTTCTTATTTGGTCAAGATGAAATCCACAGCCAACAAGAATTTGAACAGCGACTGCAGGATAAGCGTGGAGACTTGATTAATACCGCTAGTGAACTGGCCAAACAATTTGCCAAACCATTAGCTGAATATCATGCGATCGCTAAACGTTTGTCAGATAAAATGCCTTTGACGGCATTGAATGCAATAAAAGACATTAAACAACAAATGGCTCATTTGCTATATCAAGGCTGTATCCATCACATGCCTGATGAAGCTATTAGGCGCCTGCCTGCTTACTTCCAAGCCATAGGTCAACGTTTAGACAAATTAGTCAGCGATCCAAGTCGTGATCGACAATGGATGACTGAAGTAGCGCCGCATTGGCAGCGCTATCTTAATAATGCTCAAAAACGAGCTCCCGCTGAATTAGAAGTTTATCGTTGGATGGTGGAAGAATTTAGAATTTCACTATTTGCTCAAGGTTTAAAAACGGCCTACCCGATCTCTGCCAAACGGCTTGATAAGCAATGGGCTTCATCCCCGTAATTCGACGGCAAACAACTTTTTGCATTAATAAAAAAGTTTTCATTAATTTCACTCTTATTCAGTTTTGATTCAGCTTGACCTTGTTAGTCTGACCCTAACAGCTAACAAAACAGGAGGGCTGTCATGAAGCATTTATTTTCTACAATTAGTTTGGCAACTGTATTAGCGATCGCATCTTCGGCATCAATAGCAAAAGATGACTACTACGATAATGATCCAACCTTTCAAGATACGGCTCGTGTTACTCATGTTGAACCCCTTTATAAAACAGTTAGAGTTTCTACACCACAGCGTGAGTGCTGGACTGAATCGAATAACTACAATCGTCGCCCACAAGCAAAATCGTATACCAGCACTATAGCCGGTGGCATACTCGGCGGTGTTTTAGGTAATCAATTTGGTGGAGGTAGTGGCAAAACAGTGATGACTGTTGCTGGTACTCTTTTAGGTGGTTCCCTTGGTAATGACTACAACAATCGCTCACGCCAAAGAGACAATTACGGTACTCAGGAAAACTGCCGAGTCACCGAACGTTACCGTGAGGAGCAAAGAAATGATGGTTATCAAGTAAGCTATCGTTATCAAGGAAAAACCTACTCCACCCATATGGACCAACGCCCAGGTAATAGTATTCCAGTTGAAGTTTCAGTCCGTCCTACTCACCAGTATTACTAAGACTATTTCCTAGCTAGGAGGAACCATGAATCTTTCTAAATTTATCACTTTAGCCGCTGCGACAACCCTTTATTTTGCGGCCGTATCATTACCAAGCTATGCACAAGATAGCAACTACACCGTCACCGATGGCAATAAATTAGATGCTGTCAGCTACGGCGGTTTTAAACTTTACCGAAACTGGTGTGCTCGTTGTCACGGTACTTATGGTCAGGGCATGGTTGGTCCTAACTTAGCAAATAGTTTGAAAAATATTTCCAAAAATCAATTCTTTAAAACAGTTGCCAATGGCAAGTCAGGTAACATCGGCAGCATGCCCCCGTGGAAAGCAAACGTTAAAGTCATGGAAGGCCGAGACAGTATTTATGCTTACCTAAAAGCACGCGCAGACGGTGCTATCGGTGCAGTAAAACCCAAAAAAGCTAAATAAGTGATGATTGCACCCCGCTATATAAAACTTCTATATAGCGGGTCTTGCACTCTTCGCCATTAGCATGAACAATACAGCTTGGAATTTTAAAGGCGCTACTATGCTAACTCAACGCTACCTCATCCCATTATCATTATTAGTGCTGTCTTTGGCGGTCAATTCAGCACAATTACCTGATGATATTGAGCCTGGTGATAGCGTAAATGAAATCCAGTTGCCTCTGACCAAACAATCCGCCGCAGAGCTCATCCGTGTCGAATATCAAGGAAAGGTATTATCGGTCGACAAAAATAAGTTCAAAGGGAAAACTATATTTCGAGTCAAAGTGTTACATGACAATGGTAAAATCAGGTTCTACCGACTAGATCCTCTAACAGGTTACGCGCCACACTAATTCACATGCGAATATTACTTATTGAAGACGAGAGCCATTTACGCGAGCAAGTGACTCAACAACTGCAAAAACAAAACTTAACCGTTGATGCAGCTGCCGATGGCGAGGAAGGTTTGTACCTTGGTTTAGAATATCCCTACGATGTTGCGATTATTGATCTAGGTTTACCAAAACTGTCTGGCATTGAAGTAATTCAACAATTACGCTCTGCAAGCAAAGAGTTTCCCATCTTGATTTTAACGGCACGAGGTCGCTGGCAAGATAAAGTCGAAGGTTTGGAATCAGGTGCTGATGATTATCTGGTTAAACCCTTTCACTTTGAAGAGCTATCCGCCAGGCTCAATGCTTTAGCTAGACGTGCTTCAGGCTGGGCATCTTCTATTTTGCAATGTGGCAATCTCACCCTCAACCCAACTAGCCAAGAAGTATTAAACAACAGTGTGAAAATCGACTTAACCGCTTATGAATATCGCCTATTACATTATTTAATGTTACATGCCGGTAAAGTATTATCAAAAACGGAGTTAACCGATCATATCTACGAACAAGATCACGATCGTGATAGCAATGTGATTGAAGTATTTATCAAACGCCTACGGAATAAACTCGATCCAGATAAAATAGTAAACCCAATAGAAACCTTACGTGGTCGTGGTTATCGGTTAACATTACCACGTGATCATTAATAAACTCTCACTCAGCAAACGACTCTTATTTGCAGTTAGTTTTGTTTTAACTGCATTTTTAGGTTTATCTGCTTTTAGTTTAAATAATGCCTATCTAGCTAGCGCTGATTCAGCACAACAAAAACGGCTTAAAAACTACATTTACACCTTGTTAACTGCCGCAGATTTTGATGAGTCCGGCAACTTATTAATGCCTGATGATCTCGCCGAGCCCTTATTTTCAACCCCGAATTCTGGACTTTATGCTCAAATAGTCAGTGGCCGCCAAATTGTGTGGCAGTCGCCTTCTTTACTTGGTCGATTTATTGCCTTGCCTGAACACCCAGGTGCATCAAAAGAACTGCTATCCACACTAGAATTAGAATCTGGCGTTAAATTGCTAAACTTAGCCTTCGGTATTGTCTGGGAGAATGAACAAGGTCAAGAGTTCGCTTACACCATCAATGTGTCGGAAGATTTGAATACCATCAATCAACAAAAAGCCGAATTCCAGCGTAGTCTTTGGTATTGGCTAGGCGGCACCGGTATCATGCTATTGATTGTTCAAATGATGATATTACGTTGGGGATTACGACCGCTACATACGGTAGCTATTGAGTTGAATGCCATTGAAAGTGGCGATCAATCACGTCTATCCAGTGATTACCCAAAAGAACTAAACCAACTGACCCAGAACATTAACGCCCTACTCGACCACGAACAATCTCGACGTGAACGTTATAAAAACTCCCTAGCTGATTTAGCGCATAGCCTCAAAACACCCTTAGCTGTTTTTCGTGGTGAGCTTGAAAGTAGCTCAGATATTGTTCATGTAAAAGAAACTGGTCACGAACAACTGGATCGCATTGCCTCATTAGTAGACTACCAATTACAACGTGCTGCTACTGAAGGCCAAAGCAGCCTCTTAGCACCGGTGTCTTTGGGTGAGATTATTCACAAAATTTTGGATTCTTTAGACAAAGTGTACCAAGCTAAAAACATCCGCTGTCAGTACGATATTCAACGAGATGCCTTTATCCATGCCGATACCGGCGACATGTATGAATTGCTCGGTAACTTGCTAGAGAACGCTTATAAATATTGTAACGACCAAGTAGATGTCACAGTCATTACGCATATCGATATCATTGAAATTCGCATCGAAGATAACGGCAATGGCATTCCAGAACATGCCCAAAAAGATATTATTAAACGTGGCAAACGTATCGACACGCAAGTTGAAGGTCAAGGTTTAGGTCTAGCCATCGTCAGTGACATTATTGAAGCTTATCAAGGTGAAATATTATTAAAAACAGGACGCCTTGGTGGTGCATATTTTATCGTTCAACTACCCAATCAATAACACTATTTCTAACTCAAAATAAACTAAACTCTTATTTAGTACACTATTTTACTTTCAATTACTAATGAGAATGGTTATCATTACCGCATCTTTAATTCTCTAAAAACAGTAGACATAATTATGATAAAAAAATCACTACAATTCACCATGTTGGGCTTAATGTTCATGGCTCCAAACATACACGCTAGCGGCGTTATGTCAGAAGAAGAGCTTAAGAACGTTGAACGTGCTGATATTACAGATACATTAGCCAAGCAACAAATTTCAAAAGTAGCCGGTTTATTAGCTGAATATGAAATTGAAGCGGGCAAACTGATTACCAATTTAAAAGTAGATGGCGTCACCGATACACAACTTAACGAACAAGCAAATAAATTGCTTGCTATATCAGAAGACGTGATTGAAACAGCGCGCCTTCGTCTCCCCCAGTGTGATGCTTATTTAAAACAAACATTACCTTTAAAAGGCATGTTAGATACGATTTCTAATGAAGAGCTAGAAAAAGACTATCACCACGATGGTGCTTTACCAGCAGCGCCGGCTGAGTGTTATCACACAAAAGATATGTTTGTTCATCCAGCCACTGTGTTGGTATTAACACGTGATGATCCTGCTTTAAGTGCAGAAACAAAAGAATCTATTAACTTAGAAATAACTGAAGTATTAGCCCATACCGAGATTGTTAGACAATTAGTGGTGTATTAATCGCCATAATTATGTGGGGCGCTTATCTTTAAAGGGAAGCGTCCCCTTAATTTGTTAATAACCAGATATGTTCAGTTGCCGCACACACACCTTTCAACCCACCTTCAACAGATTTACTCTCAATCAGTAACAAGTTATAAGCAGCGTTGTAGTGTTGATTTACTTCTTCACTATTAATCGAAAACGGTGGTCCATTTATTAAGCTTTGGTCATATTCAAAGGTAATCAATAATTGCTCTGCAGAGTCTGTAATCTCTAATAAATGCTTTGCATATCGCTTACGCATGTCTTCTGGCAAGGCAACCAAAGCCGCTCGGTCATAAATGGCATCGACCGCACCAATAAGCTCACTAGATAAATCGAAGATATCACCGACAAAGATGTCTACTTTGTCTGCACGATAAAGTATCAACTCACCACATTCTGTTATGTCAGGGACTAAGCCAAGTTCATCAAACAATTGTTCGATAGCGAGACCACTCAATTCCGCACCAACAACGTGATAGCCATTCGAAAGTAGCCAGCCTATATCTAGCGTCTTACCACACAAGGGTAAAAATACACGGCTGCCTTCAGCGAGCTTAAGTTTATTGAAGTTCGCTACCAATAAAAGGTTAGGTTTACTTTGATGAAAACCTATTTCTATTTTTTCCCATTTTTGATGCCAAAAGTCTACGTTCATACCTTTCCCAGTCATATTGCATAACACCAACGTATTTTATTACTTTTTGTAACGTTAACCCTGTTTTTTTGCAATGATAAAACTGGTTCTTTTACTTTCGTCAGGAATCCAGTGCTCTTCAATAACAAAACCCGCCTCTTTCATATATGCAGCAATATTATCGTGAGAAAAAAACTGTATTTTCGGAATATAGCCTAACCAAACGCCGATCGGCCATATAGGCTGTAAGATCCTCATCCAGCCAGCTAGACTAGGACTGCTAGTGACAAAGATGCCGCCCGGTTTCAATACCTCAAAAGCGTGCTTAATACTTGCCTGAGGATCATCTAATAAATGCAAAATATTTAACCCCAACACAGCATCAAAACTAGCGTGGGAGGGTTTGAAATCCTCAATGGCTGACACCTTAAATTCAAGATTGTTGATATCTGTATCGGCTAACTTCGCTTCGGCAATATCAATCATCTTGTCAGACACATCAACCGCTAGATAGTTTTTAACATAAGGCGCATGAACTAATGCCGTTGAGCCTGTACCACAGCCAAACTCCATCACCGCCATCTCATCATTAAAATACCGTTGCGTCATCGCTAACTTTTCTTGATAGATCGTCTCATTCGGCACGGCTCTTTTTGCGTAGCCTTCAGCATGTTTATTCCAAAATTTATTCGGTGAGATCATCTTTTCTCCTTACTTAAGTGAAGCTGTATGGTACCAATACAAATATTTATATAGAATAGCTAAAAAACTATAATGGTTATGCATATTTGTATGGACTGGCGAAGTATTCAATTTGATTGGAATCAAGCGCGCGCATTTTTGGTCACCGCTGAAGAAGGTACCTTATCAGCAGCTGCTCGCGCTTTAGGCATGACCCAACCTACATTAGGCCGACAAGTCTCTGCATTAGAGCACACATTAGGCGTACAACTATTCGATCGTGTTGGCACCGGATTAACCCTCACGCCAACAGGCTTATAATTACTGGCTCACGTTAAAAACATGGGTAAAGCAGCGAATTCATTATCTTTGAGTGCTGCTGGGCTGTCTATGACCTTAGAAGGCAATGTTTGCATCAGTGCCACCGAAAGCATGGCCTATTACACTCTCCCGCCATTAATCGCAGAACTTCGAGCTTTATATCCCGGCATTCAAATTGAAATTGAAGTATCCAATGAAACGCGCGACTTAAACCGCAGAGAAGCCGACATTGCATTAAGAGCCTATCGTCCAACTCAACCCGATCTTATTGCGAAACGACTAAAAGATTACCAAGCTCGTTTATATGCAACACCCGAGTATTTAAACAATATTGAAAAGAAACACGGCAAGGAAGCGATCAAATATGCCGACTTTATTGGATTTTCATCAACATCCGACTACCCAAGTTCACTCAAAGAAAAACTGGGCATAGAAGTGTCAAATGAACAATTTCCTATATTAACCATGAATCACCTCGTCCATTGGCAATTGGTCAAACAAGGTTTAGGAATTGGTGTGATGACCATAGAAATTGGAGATATCGAGACTCAAGTCGTTGCTGTTCAGCCAAATGAACCAACGATCCAAGGTGAACTTTGGTTAGTTACCCATTGCGAGTTACGAACAAACTTAAGAATTAGAAAAGTTTTCGACTTTTTGTCTGAGCGGTTAAGCGTCTAAATAGTCGAGCACTGAACTGACTTATAGTTAAGATCATGCTTCTATGAGGCGATGATGTTAGCCAGTTATTTTCAATATAACGCCCAAAGGCAGTCGGGCGGCGATGCCGTCCGACTGTCTTTGCTTGTTATCTGTTACTGCCTAGACTAGATAGGTGTAACTTTATTTGCGCAAGGGCCTTTTTGACCTTCACCAATTTCGAATTCGACAGCTTGGCCATCGTTCAATGTTGCGTAACCGCCACCTGCTTGAATTTCTGAATGATGAACGAACAAATCTTTGCTGCCATCTTCAGGTGAAATAAAACCGAAACCTTTATCGGCGTTGAACCATTTAACTGTACCTTTACTCATGTTATTTACTCATTTTGTTGGTGAATTGTAAAAATTATACCCGAATTCACCGGTTCAGGTATAAAACGATATATGTCTAAAAGACACATAATAGCCTGTTAATGAGGATTATGACCTCATTATAATTATAAATCAGCTAAATTTGCTTGCTGATCTTGTAAATATTTAAACAATAATCGTGCCGATTTTGGCGTTTTTTCTTGTTTATCTTCTTTTTGTGCATTGCGAATAAGTTGGCGTACATACTGAATATCTAAGTCTTCAAAGGTGCTGACCAATACATTCATGACTTCTTTGTCACCTGCTAATAACTCATCTCGCCATTGTTCTAGTTGATGAAACTGTTTAACTTCACCATTATGCGCTTGTTTTATTTTCTTTAGGTTTTGTTGGATTTGTTCATAGTCCTCATCAACCATGAGCTTGCCGACACGACCAATTTCACGTTTTTGAGCACCATGAGTCATCGGTTGGGCTTTGAGCACCGCATCCATTAACCGCTCTGTCAGATTCAGTTTGTTCAAATCTTTGACTGGCAAACTAATCAGCTCTCGGCCTAGTTCTTTTAACTCTAGCAGTTCGCGCTTAATTTCGCTTTTGCTTTTGAACTCGTCGTCATTCCACTCTTCGTTATTTTCATCACTGTAATATTTGTTGTTCATGTTACTCACCTTGCACCGTGACTATCACGCGACGTTGCTGTCGGTGAGTTCGGTGTTCCCATAAATATAATCCTTGCCAGATACCTAAGTCACATTGGCCTTGAGTCACCGGCATGGTGACGTCTGGATTGGTTAAAACTGTACGAATATGCGCACTCATATCATCGGGGCCTTCATCCTGATGTAAAAACATCGGGTCGCCATCCGGCACGATATGTTGCATAAACGTTTCTAAATCTCGACGTACATCAGGATCGGCATTTTCACATAACATCAATGATGCACTGGTATGTTGGACAAATACATGACAGGTACCGATGCTAATGCCTGATTGCATCACCAGCTGTTGAACCTGTTGGGTAATATTAGTCGTTCCACGGCCTGAATTAGAGAACTGTAATGTTTGTTGAAAAACCATTTAGCCGACGCCTTGTTCAAAGTGGGCTTTGGCTTTACCAGAATTAATGACGTCTCTGACATGATCGGCTGCTTGTTGCTTTGTTGCTTGCAGACCCGTATGCCATAGGGCTGAAGCGGCACCATAAACTAAACTGTCATAGGTGGTACCCGTTTGGCCATTAAATGCTTTTAACGCTAACTCAACCGTTTCTGCTGCTGTAACCGTTTCTTGATTTGGTAATACACCGCGGGTGTCTTGTTCTATGCCAAAATCTGCTGGGTTTAATTCACATGCTTCAACTTTGTCAGGAAAAGCACGATGGTTATTTGAATGTTCGCGTAACGTCGGTAATACGCCGCCTTCAATGCCTCGAATGATTAATGCCGAGGATAAACCTATTTGTTGTGACAACCACGCTAATACGGGTGGATAGGCCTTATGCACAAAACCAATTTGAAGGTGGTTCTGTTTTGCCTTAATTGGTATGACCATTTTTTCTAATGTGGCTAAACTCGGGCGTTTAATTATACGTGTTCGCAGCTCTTGCTGCGCAAATACTGCTGGACTGGCATGTTCTTGATCTAGGTATGACCATGCAAGATCTGATTGATTTATGCGTTGTGTAGCTTCTTTAACGGTTAAATCAACATTCACCCCTGCTGCCGACAACACTTGCGAATGTGTCACCCCAAACTTAGGGCCCATCTCTTTCACACCCTGAGAAACCGTCGGTAATCCAGATGCAGTTAAGACAGGCGGTAAAAACGCCATCACAGGACAATGGCGATTAAAGCCATTAAACGGGTCAGCAATGGTCATCAACTGTTCTACATCTGCGCTTTCTTGCAAGGTATACGCTTGTAAGGCCTGTAAAATCCCCAAATTTTCTTCGTTTGTTTCTGTTTTCATCCGCATGGCGATGAAAAAAATTGCCGCTTGTACTTCATCGGCTTCACCCGACAAGATCTCAGTCGTTGCCAAACGCGCTTCTTCTACAGATAAGTCTTTGCTTAAATGTGGGCCGGTTGCGACCTTTTTAATTGCTTCTGCAAGTGCAGTCATTGTAGTACCCAAATTTCTTGAATATACCCATTTTCAGCAAGACTAGAAACGTGCAGATTCAAGACATAAAGGCTGAGGATTAGTTATTCTAATTAAAGGCTTTATAACGAAGAAGATGTGCGTTTATCGTCTTGCCCTACGGGCGCTTTGCTAATTACGTCAATACGGCGTTACAACGCTTGAAAAGGACGTGTCATTTCCTGCACATTGTGCCTTGTCTTGACGTATTAGCCAAGCGCTGAAAGCGGGTATATTCAAGGAACTTGGGTATTCTCTAACTTATCCAAGTGATTAAGGTGGCTTCATCCACCACGGTGATGCCTAAAGATTCGGCTTTCGTTAACTTTGAACCCGCATCACGCCCAGCGACCACATAGTCTGTCTTTTTAGACACACTGCCTGCGACTTTAGCGCCTAAGGCTAATAGTTTTTCTTTCGCTTCACTACGCGATAATTGTTCTAAAGTCCCGGTTAATACCACCGTTTTATTATTTAGCTCGGAATCCGATTCAATTTTTTCTTCGATCGGCCACGTTACACCCGCGTCTAATAATTTAGTTAGGACTTCACGATTATGATCTTGTTGGAAGAATGTCACAATATGTTGTGCCACGATCGGGCCGACATCTTCAATTTCAATCAGCGTCTGCGCTTCAGCAACTTCAAGTGCCTCTAAATTCAAGAAATGCTTGGCTAATGATCGTGCCGTTGCTTCACCTACTTCACGGATACCTAAGGCATATAAAAAACGGTTAAAACGTGTTTCTTTAGCGATTTGTAATGCAGTAACTAGGTTTTCAGCTGATTTTTCACCCATACGCTCTAATGAAGCGATTTGATCTACAGTTAAAGTAAACAAATCTGCCGTATCGTTAATCAAAGCTTCATCGACTAATAACTCAACTAATTTATCGCCTAAACCATCTACATCTAAAGCTTTTCGTGATGCAAAATGTTTAATCGCTTCTTTTTGTTGAGCTGCACAATATAAACCGCCACTGCAACGTAACACGACTTCGCCCTCTTCCTTTTCTGCTACAGAGCCACAGACTGGACAATGTGTGGGCATGACAAATTCTTGGGTGTTTTCTGGGCGTTTAGACAACACCACTTGCACCACTTCAGGAATAACATCACCCGCGCGGCGAATGATGACACTATCACCCGCCCGTACATCTTTACGGCGGATTTCGTCTTCATTATGCAAGGTTGCATTACTGACGGTAACACCACCCACAAAGACTGGTTTCAACCTAGCAACAGGTGTAATGGCACCGGTGCGACCGACTTGTACTTCGATATCTTCTACTACGGTTATTTCTTCTTGTGCGGGGAATTTATGAGCAATCGCCCAGCGAGGTGCTCTTGAGACAAAGCCTAAACGTTCTTGTAGCACTGTATCATCCACTTTCATCACTACGCCATCAATTTCATAGGGCAGTGACTCACGACGTTCGCCTAGTTGTTTAATGTACTCCAAACAACCTGCTACACCTTTCACTTGTTTTAATTCAGGTGAGATACGACAGCCCCAACTCGCAATTAAATGCATTGCATCACTATGACTAGCAGGCTTGTCCATGCCTTGGATTTCACCAATGCCATAACAATAAATCTCTAGCGGTCGTGTGGCAGTGATTTTTGAATCTAACTGCCTTAAGGCGCCAGCTGCAGCATTACGTGGATTCACAAATGGCTTTTTATCCGCAGCGGTTTGAGCTTGGTTCAATGCATCAAAGCCGGCTTTCGGCATAAAGATCTCACCCCGAACTTCAACCACCTCAGGAATGTTATCGCCTGTTAAGGTAAGCGGTATCGTTTGAATCGTACGCACATTAACGGTGACATCTTCACCGACTGTGCCATCACCACGAGTAGCCGCTTGTACCAATATGCCGTTTTCATACCGAATACTGATAGCCAAACCATCGAGTTTAGGTTCGGCGGCGAAGGTTTGTGTATCGGTAGTATTTAGACGATCACAAACACGTTGTTCGAATGCTTGTAATTCTTCAGTATCAAAGACATTATCCAAGGACAACATTGGCAAGGCATGAGTGATCTGGCTGAACTTATCTAAGGCTGCACCACCCACTCGTTGTGTCGGCGATGATGATGTTTGTAACTCCGGATGTTCAGCTTCCAATTGTTGTAACTCACGAAACAACCGGTCATATTCGACATCTGGAACTTCAGGCGTATCAACAACATAATACTGATAGTTATATTTATTTATTAAGTGGTGCAGCTTATCTGCACGCTGCTTTATCTCGGTGTTCATGATCATTTTTTACTGATGACTTTCTGTCTGTAGTGATAGGTTTAAGGAAAAGATCCGACTACGCATTTCTTCTAAGGTAGATTCGCTGATTGGTTCACGTTTCTCATCACTTAATACGCCGCCTAAGGTCGCCGCTAATTTCTGCGCTGTATCAAGCAGGTCATCAAATAAGGTCAGACCATTAGTTGGTCCCGGCAATCTGGCAAATATCAATAAACCCGGCGTTGTCATGGTTGCCATATCATCTGGCAATAAGGTGCCTGGGTCTAGAATGTTCGCCACACTGAATAAGGTTAGTTTTTGTGAGCCCGCTGTATAGCGGTGATAAATCTGCATATCACCAAAATGTAAGTCTAAATTGTCTAAGGTCGTTTTCACCGCTTTTCCAGCGAACTGTTCACCGTCCATCGCCATAATAGTAAATGAGATGACCATATCCCAATCATGTTCTTGCGCCATTTCCATCTTCATTTCATCTTCTGGAGATGATTCTGACTGAAGCTCACTGCTATCTTGGTTTGGAGTAAGAGCTGGCGGTTCTTGTCTTACTGGAGCGGCTTGCCTTGCTGAAGCCGATAAATGCACGGTATCGTCATTGGTTTGAACACTGTCCTGTTGTTGCTTGAGCTCTTGTTCATATAAAGCATCAAAACTATCGCCATCATAAGCGTCTTCATCAAAATCAGAATCTTCAGCATCTAAATCTAATAATTTAGCCATTTTCTGACTGCGTGAGTGTGCATACCACGCGACTGCGGCAAACACTGCAAATAATACAATTGTGATTACGATAATTTCTAACACTTAATTTAATCTGCCAAGTAAGGGATAATGTGCGTTTTTATTATTAAGTTAGAGTAGCTTCATGTCCACAAATCCAAGTAAAGAACTGGAAACTTTCGACAATGCCATTCCGGAGCGTGATTATACCATTCACATCGAGACTCCTGAATTTACTTGTTTATGTCCAAAAACAGGTCAACCTGATTTTGCCACAATAAAAATCGACTATGTGCCCGATTTAAAGTGTGTGGAGCTGAAATCTTACAAGCTTTATATCTGGTCTTTCCGTGATGAAGGCGCATTCCACGAAAAAGTGACTAACCAAATCCTTGATGATTTAGTGGCTGCGTGTGATCCGCATTTTATGCGTGTGACTGGTATTTTTAATGTTCGTGGCGGTGTTTATACCAACGTTGTTGCTGAACATACCCAAGCAGGTTGGGTTGCACCAACACCTGTTCAGCTTCCGTAAGTTAATGATTAAGCGTTATGTCTAATAACGCTTATATCGGTATTGATCTCGGCACCTCTGGGTGTCGAGCCATTGCCATTAGCCAGTCTGGCGATGTAATTGCACAACGCCAACAGCCCATTGCCACACCACTTTCACCCCTTCCAAAATCCGAACAAGATCCACATCAACAATGGCTTGTTGTTAAATCGGTATTAACAACTCTATTTGCTCAACTTAACGACTACCAAGTTAAAAATATTGCGGTTGATGCGACTTCTGGTTCAGTCATGGTGGTTAATAATAGTGGCAAGGCTTTAACGCCACTTTTGATGTACAACGATGCGAGAGCAGTTACTGAAAGTGAATGGATCAAACAATCTGCGCCATCCGAATCAGCTGCTCATGGCGCGAGTAGCGGCCTCGCAAAATTATTACACCTGCAAAAGCAATATGACTTGAAGTCAGATTTCCAATTATTGCACCAAACTGATTGGATTAACGTTAACTTAGGTGCAGATTTAGGCATTAGCGACTATAACAACGCGCTAAAAACAGGTTATGACCCTATTCAGTTATCTTGGCCTGATTGGCTACTCGCTTTAGTACCTGAACACGTTTTACCCAAAGTGGTTAAACCCGGCACAACGATTGGCCAATTACCTGATGAACTGTGCAAACAATTTAATATAGATTATGTTCCTACAATTGTCGCTGGCACTACTGATAGTATCGCCGCCTTACTCGCTACTGGTGTAAATAATATCGGCGATGGCGTCACATCATTAGGGTCTACTTTGGTATTAAAGTTCATCACCGACAAGGCTGTTTTCAAACCTGAACAAGGTATTTACAGCCATCGTCTTGGCAAACGTTGGTTAGTGGGTGGCGCATCAAACTCTGGCGGTTCTGTATTACGAAATTTCTTTACTGACCAAGAGCTTGAAAATCTAAGCGAACAAATAGATTTAACTATAAAACCTGTGAGTTATTACCCGCTACTAACACCCGGAGAACGTTTTCCGGAGTTAAATCCAGACTTGCAACCACGACTTACACCTCGACCAAATAGTGATGCCGACTTTTTACAGGGAATACTTTCTGGCATTGCAGATATTGAAACCAAAGGCTATCAGCTTTTACAAGAATACAGCCAAAATAAACTCACTTCGATTTGCACAGTAGGTGGTGGCGCTAGTAACCAAATATGGCAAACTATTCGCCAACAACAACTTGTCGTTCCTTTTATTAAGCCTCGATATACTGAAGCAGCGTATGGCGCGGCATTATTGGCAAAAGACCAACTACAACATTATTAAGGATTTTTATGGGAAGTTTATTTAAAGGTGCTGGCTACCTATTTCGAGGTTTTGGTTTAATTCATCGCAAAGGTGTACGTAAGTTTGCCTACTTGCCCGTGGCCATCAATACCATCCTATTCAGTTTTGCCATTTGGTATGGTTTAAACGAGTTTGATAAATGGATGGCGGCATTAATGCCAACATGGCTACCTGACTGGTTAATTAATGCGGTGATGTGGTTCTTGTGGCCCTTGTTTGTCGCCTTGCTAAGCATGTTGGTATTTTTTACTTTCTCAATCCTCGCCAATATTCTCGCGGCTCCATTTAATGGTGCCTTAGCAGAAGCCGTTGAAATTAAATTATCAGGTGATAACCCTCCAAGCATGAGTTTCACTGAGATCTTAAAAGACGCGCCTAAGATGATTTTTAACGAAATCAGAAAGCTGGTTTATCTCGTTATATGGATCATTCCATTGCTGATTTTATCTTTTATCCCGGTGCTGAACTTCTTCTCACCTTTAGTGTGGTTGCTATTTTCCAGTTGGGTGCTGGCTTTGGATTATCACGACTATCCGATGGGAAATCATCAGTTACGCTTTAAAGAACAGCGTACGGTATTAAAACAAAAACGTAGTTTGGCCCTTGGCTTTGGTATGGCGACGATGTTTGCCACCATGATTCCAATTGTTAACTTCTTTGTTATCCCAGCAGCAGTTGCCGGAGCAACGGCGTTATTTGTTGAGAACTTGAAGAAGAGGTAATGCTAAATAAGGCAGTAGCTAAGGTCGCTGCCTTATTTTTGTTTGACGTGTTCGGCTAAAAAGTCTTCAAGATCCCACTCGCAGGAACCACATCCAGACACCGCGCCAGTTTTTCTTGATATACCGTCAATATCATCAATCCCTTGTTCAATTAAGCTTTCAATCTTTTTTCGTGTGGTGCCACTGCACTCACATAAAATTTCATTTTCTGGATCTAAAGTTTCACTCATATTACTGTTTTATTTTATTAGGCTTTCAAGATTGATATTTTACAGCAATGTCATAAAATCTTTTAATACAACTTTTTCAACTGTAAGGTTAACTATGAATAGTTTCATTATCGCGCTGGTCGTCAGCCTTCTATCTATATCAGCCTTTGCCACTACCACCGGACAAGAAAAAAGAGAAATAAAATCCTTATCTCAACACGAAATCACCGGCTATTTAAACGGTAAAGGATTGGGGTATGCCAAAGCGGCTGAATTGAATCAATTTCCTGGACCACGTCATGTGCTTGACCTAGCTAAAGAGCTCGGCCTTTCTGAAAATCAAGTACAGCAATCACAAGCGATCTTCGATGCGATGAAGTTACATGCAATAGCCTATGGTGAACAGTTCGTCGAAAAAGAACATAAGCTCAACGAGCTTTTTGCCAATAGCTCAATTGATTCAGTCAAACTTGATGTTTTATTGGGCGATCTAGGTATTTTAGAAGCCAAGATTAGGTTTGTGCATTTAAATGCTCACCTAGAACAAAAGGCATGGTTAAGCTCAGAGCAGATTCAGCTTTACGACCAACTTCGTGGTTATAACTCAACTGCCACACATAACCATATGCATAAACATTAACTAGCTCAGCGTTTTGCTGGCTGCTGCTATCCTTTCTACTGCTTCTAAGAGCCTAGTTTCATCGGTTGTATAAGCAAAACGACAATGTTGATCGGCATGATAACTACCAAAATCCAACCCCGGTGTCATTGCTACACCGGCTTCTTTTAATAAAAACCTCGATAAGGCCATGCTGTCTGGGATCTGTTCATTTAATAAGCGTGAACAATTGGCATACAAATAAAATGCCCCTTGTGGCGTAACTGGAATTTCAAAACCTACGTCCCGTAATGCAGGCAATAAGACATTACGTCGCTGTTCAAATGTTTGTCTACGTTGCTCTAATATGTCTAAGGTATTTTGTTGAAACGCAGCCAAAGCAGCATATTGCGACATGGTAGGTGCCGCTAAAAATAAGTTTTGAGCCAGCCTATCCATCACCTCGGTATAACCTTCTGGTACCACTAACCAACCCAGACGCCAACCAGTCATGCCAAAATATTTCGAGAAACTATTAACCACAAAAGCGTGCTCATCAATCGCTAAGGCGGTTGGCGTTTCAAAGCCATCATAAGTCAGGCCATGATAGATTTCATCAACCACTAAATGACCCTTTTTGGCTTTTATCGCTTGTGATAAATCACCTAATTGTGATTCCGTAATCACCGTACCTGTTGGATTCGATGGTGATGCAACTAAGGCCATTGCCGAGTTTTCATCCCAGTATTGATGAATATGCTCGGCGGTAAGTTGGTACAAGCTATCTGCAGTTACAGGAATAGACTTAACATCACCTTCAACAAATCGAGCAAAGTGGCGATTGCAGGGATAGCCGGGATCTGCCAGCAATACATTCTTACCTTGCTCTAATAATGCCCCCATCACTAATAACAAAGCACCTGAAGCGCCCGGCGTTACTACAATACGTTCTGCAGAAACATCAACTTGATACCGAGTTTGATACCAAGCTGATATCGCCTCCCGCAGTTCAGGTAATCCCAATGCCGGCGTGTAATGGGTTTTGCCCTCTATTAAAGCTTGTATTCCGGCCTCTATGATTGGCTGTGGCGTTTCAAAGTCAGGCTCCCCTACTTCCATGTGAATAATATCTTGGCCCTGCGCTTCAAGCTGTCGAGCTTGCGCTAATATATCCATAACATGAAAAGGTGAAATATCTTGTGCCCGTTGAGCAATGTTCTTATTAGTCTTGTGCATGTAATTGTTTTAACACATCTACCGTAATGAATGAGTTGTTGATGGCTTTACCTGCAATATGTTCACAGGCCAAATCCACTTCACCTAAGTGGTTAAAGACACTAAGCGCACCAGTAAAGTCATCCTCTTCTGTATACGCATTAAAAGTCACTATGGTTGGGATACCCGCCGCACATGATGAACGTACACCATTTGCTGAATCTTCAAAGGCCAAACATTCATCAGCAGAAAAACCAATTTGCTCTAAGCAATAATCAAAAATATCAGAAGCGGGTTTTTTGGCTGGAACTATATCGCCAGCGGCGATGCAATCAAACCATTCCATCGCATGTTCACCTAAGGTGTTTTTGATTAATGCGGTGACATTTTCAGGTGTGGTTGTAGTCGCAATTGCCATGCGCAAATTACTATTTCGCAGCTCATTTATCAGTCGCACAACACCGGGACGTAAAGTAATCGCTTTATTTTCTAGTAACGCTACGAAATGTTTTGTTTTTGAGGCATGTAACGCTTTAATAAGTTCGGTCAGATCACCGGCAAACTCAAAACCGGTATTAAAGTCAGACAAGTAATATCCAATACGCTCCTTACCGCCTGTTACTGCTAGCAATTCACCATATAAGTCTTCATCCCAATTCCAATCTAACTGGTGTTCTTCGAATGCTTTATTGAATGCAATTCGGTGTCCATCACGCTCCGTTTCAGCTAACGTGCCATCAACATCAAAAATTACTGCTTTTAATTGCTTCATTACTCGTTTTTTACTCCAAAAATAAGATAAAATAGAAGTTAATTTTTTGCACATCAAGGTTACGTCTGGTATAGATGCGGCCTTAAATTTTCATTTGTTAAGAGGTTTTGCCACATGGATTCAACGCAACGTGATGCTAAATTCGTCCCATATGTTGAGAAAGACGGGGAAGAATACATGGATACAGATCAAAGTCTACACTTCCGTGGCATCCTAGAAGGCTGGAAAGCAAACTTAATGGAAGAAGTAGATCGTACAGTACATCACATGCAAGATGATGCCGCTAACTTTCCCGATCCTAATGACCGCGCAACTCAAGAAGAAGAGTTTACGCTTGAACTTCGTACGCGTGATCGTGAACGCAAATTAATCAAGAAAATTGAAGAGTCATTAGTTGATCTAGAAAAAGGTGATTACGGCTTCTGTGAGGCATGTGGCGTCAACATCGGCATCCGCCGTCTTGAAGCGCGTCCTACTGCTACATTATGTATCGACTGTAAAACATTGGCCGAAATCAGAGAAAAGAATCGCGTTTAACGAGCGCTGACTTATCCTCTGCCTAGTTTGTTATAGGAAAAAAAATGCCCCGAATTCCGGGGCATTTTTGTATCTAAGTATTGCTAAAACTAATTATAGTTTATCTGCATTCTTAGCTAAGTAATCTGCAACACCGGCAGCATCAGGCTTCATACCTTCATCACCTTTTTGCCAACCAGCTGGACAGACTTCGCCATGCTCTTCAGTGAATTGCAAAGCATCAACCAAACGTAACATTTCATCTACTTCACGGCCTAATGGCAGATCATTAACAACTTGGTGGCGAACGATACCTTCTTTGTCGATTAAGAACGAACCACGTAATGCAACACCTGCAGGGTGCTTAACACCATATGCTTCAACGATTTCATGTTGGATATCAGCAACCAATGGGAAGTCGATTTGACCAAGACCACCATTTTCTGGTGCAGTATTACGCCAAGCTAGATGAGTGAATTGTGAATCGATAGAAACACCGACTACTTCAACACCACGTTTTTTAAATTCAGCTACACGGTGATGGTGTGCGATGATTTCTGATGGACAAACAAATGTGAAATCTAAAGGGTAAAAGAATAAAACAATGTACTTACCTTTATAATCAGATAATGAAAACTCTTCGTTAATACTGTTATCAGGCATCACTGCTGGTGCAGTAAAATCTGGTGCTGGGCTTGTGACTAAAACGCTCATTATTAGCTCCTTAATTATAGTTATCTAAAACAATAAAAGGCCGTAGAAAAACGGCCTCATGAATTACCGAGTAAAACACTCGACTATGCTAACAATTAGCCCTGTCCTTGTCTAAGCTAATTTATCGATATTTTCTTTATTGTGCTCTTCACGAAACTGTCTGGGTGACAAACCAAAAAACAAAGTAAAACGACGACTGAAATGACTCAAGTCATTAAAGCCAACATCGTAACAAGCCTCTGTAACGGTTTTGCCGTTCTTCAGATAGTCAGCAGCCCTTTTTAATCGTTGCTGCTGTTGATATTCACCTGGAGAACAACCAAGCTGTTTTTTAAACTCTATATATAGACGGCTTCTGCTCATACAGGCCTCTCGGCACAGCTGTTCTATATCTAATGGTATGGCTAGGTTTTGTTCAAGATAATGTAATACAGCTGTGATGCCTGACGAATCAGGAGATTCCTGACTGTAACTTAATAAAATATCCCTTCCTTGTTGCCGTAATAACTTAATGATCAGTTCTTGCACACCAAGATCAACCATCATTTCTTTATCCTGATGGTTATGAGTAAACAATGAAACCAAACGTTCTAATAATTGCTGTGTATCAGCAGTATGGTGATTATGTATCACCTGAGGTTGATACTGCCAATCATGTTCTGGATCATCTAAAACGGCTACATCACGCATACGTTCAGAAATAAGCTCTATACGCTCTTTGGGGATTTCAATAGTAAGACAAGTGGTTGGTTTAGCTTCGTTAGCATCTGGGAAGTCAATTTCAACATATTTCCCGGGAGGCATCACGTACGATTCATGGGGTAAAAATATCTTGCCCTGTTGCTCATCAGACTCATGCATGACTTTTTTGCCGGTCACCATGCCTAAGTACATCAACTGATCTGCATCAAACCCAACGCCAGCAGACGCGCGATAAGTATCATAAATGCTTAATTCTGTATCTGGCCCAGCAAAAGACAGTTTATTTTCGATCAATAACTGCCTTTTCTCTCGCCGTTTTGTAAGTGGTGTTTTTTTCATCTGCATTGTATAGTTTCATTGCATGGCTTATTGCAACTTTTAGACTGTTCTGGACTCTAAGTCAAGTAATAGAGATTATCGTCATAGCACTATCCATGTCACTCGCATTATCCTCGTCATTTTTCTATGTTCAACTGAAAAGAGAGAAAGATTATGATCTATGCACAACCAGGTACAGAAGGCGCGTTGGTTTCAGTTAAATCTCGCTATGGTAACTATATTAATGGTGGCTGGGTTGAACCTGTCAAAGGTGAATATTTTGCCAATGTTACTCCGGTAACAGGTGAAAGCTTTTGTGAAATACCTCGATCGACAGAAGCAGACATCAATCTTGCACTTGATGCGGCTCATGCGGCCAAAGACGCTTGGGGCAAGACCTCCGTCACTGAACGTTCCAATATTCTGCTAAAAATTGCCGACCGCATTGAAGAAAACCTTGAAATGTTATCTGTTGCGGAAACATGGGATAACGGTAAAGCCATACGTGAAACCTTAAATGCTGATGTACCATTAGCCGTTGATCACTTCCGTTACTATGCCGGTTGTATTCGAGCCCAAGAAGGCACCATGGGTGAGCTAGATGAAATGACTGTTTCTTACCAATTTCATGAACCTCTTGGTGTCGTTGGTCAAATCATTCCCTGGAACTTCCCATTACTAATGGCAGTATGGAAAATCGCGCCAGCCTTAGTGACCGGCAATTGCATTGTGATGAAACCTGCTGAGCAAACTCCGTTCTCTATTCTAAAACTAATGGAAGTGATTGGTGATTTATTACCGCCAGGTGTACTTAATATTGTTAACGGCTTCGGTGGCGAAGCAGGTCAAGCTCTCGCAACTAGCAAACGTATTGCCAAGATTGCGTTTACTGGCTCGACCCCCGTTGGTGCACATATCCTGAAATGTGCCGCTGAAAATATCATTCCATCAACAGTTGAGTTGGGTGGCAAGTCACCTAACATCTTCTTTGAAGACATCATGCAACAAGAAGATAATTACATCAGTAAATGTGCTGAGGGTGCTGTCTTAGCATTCTTTAACCAAGGTGAAGTCTGTACTTGCCCATCACGCGCGCTGATTCAAGAAAGTATTTACGATGACTTTATGTCTATCATTCTTGAACGGACTAAACAAATTAAACGCGGTAACCCTTTAGACACTGAAGTTCAAGTGGGCGCACAAGCGTCACAACAACAATTCGAAAAAATTCTTGAATATGTTGAAATTGGCAAAAACGAAGGTGCTGAATTATTGCTCGGCGGCAATATTGCACAAGTCGGTGCAGAGTTTGATAGCGGTTATTACATCGAACCAACATTGATGAAAGGGTCGAATGATATGCGGATCTTCCAAGAAGAAATTTTTGGTCCCGTTGTCTCAGTCACTACCTTTAAAGATGAAGCTGAAGCTTTAGCGATTGCAAATGATACTGAATTTGGTCTGGGCGCCGGTTTATGGACGCGTGATATGAATCGCGCATACCGTATGGGACGCGGCATTCAAGCAGGTCGTGTTTGGACAAACTGTTACCACCTCTATCCTGCTCATGCAGCGTTTGGTGGATATAAAAAATCGGGTGTAGGGCGAGAAACGCATAAGATGATGTTAGATCATTATCAACAAACTAAAAACCTATTAGTCAGCTATAGCACCAGCCCACTCGGCTTTTTCTAAACTGACCACCTACTTTTGCTCCTCCTTAAGGAAACTTTTGGAGGAGTTTTTTTTTATTTTTTTGCCCCTCTATTCCCCTCAAGCAAGCTATACTTTAGTTTGCTGAAAATACTTAAAGGTGATGTTTAATGGCTCAAGACAATATTCAGTCAACTTTGCATGAAGAGCGACAATTTCCACCCTCTGCTGATTTTGTCCGTTCTGCTAACTTAGCGGCTACAACGTTAGAACATTTATATACTGATGCTGCACAAGATAATCAGGAATTTTGGGCTAAGCAAGCACGTAATGAAATTGATTGGCAAACAGACTTTACCACCACCTTAGACTCTTCTAATGCGCCCTTTTATAGTTGGTTTGTCGGTGGCAAGTTAAATGTGTCCTATAACTGTATTGATCGTCAATTAGCTGAAAATGCTGACAAAACAGCCATTATTTTTGAAGGCGAACCCGGTGATGTTGAACATATTAGTTACCGAGAACTGCATCGCCGCGTCTGTGTATTTGCCAATGCATTAAAAGCACAAGGCATAACAAAAGGCGATCGGGTCATTATTTATATGCCGATGATTGCTGAAGCGGTTATTGCTATGCAAGCTTGTGCTCGAATTGGTGCCATTCATTCTGTCGTATTTGGTGGGTTTTCTGCTTCATCGCTTAAAGATCGCATCGAAGATACCCAAGCTAAACTCGTCATTACTGCCGATGGTGGTAATCGTGGTGGTAAGATTATTGAACTTAAAAAAACAACAGACAATGCCTTAGAAAAAGGCTGCGACAGCGTTGATACCGTTATTGTATTCGAACGCACCGGCCATGCTATTTCAATGCAAGCCGACCGTGATATCTGGTGGTCGGATGCTGAACAAGATCAATCTACAGAATGCGAACCGGAATGGGTTGAAGCATCTCATCCTCTATTTTTACTGTACACCTCAGGTTCAACCGGAAAACCTAAAGGCATTCAACACTCGACAGGTGGCTATTTACTTAATGCGATTACAACTATGCGCTGGGTATTTGATATTCAAGCAACAGATACTTTTTGGTGTACTGCCGATGTAGGTTGGATCACTGGTCATACTTATGTCGCATATGGACCCTTAGCCACTGGTTCAACTATCGTTATTTATGAGGGCGTGCCTACCGTACCTGATGCGGGACGTTTCTGGGACATTTGTCAGCGCCTAGGTGTGACTATTTTCTATACTGCACCAACAGCTATTCGCGCCTTGATGAAAATTGGCGATGAACTGCCTAATCAATATGATTTATCCAAATTACGGTTATTAGGTACTGTGGGTGAACCGATTAATCCTGAAGCCTGGATGTGGTATCACAACGTGATTGGCAAACAAAAATGTCCGATCGTTGATACGTGGTGGCAAACTGAAACTGGTGCACATATGATTGCGCCTATCCCTGGCGCCATGGCCACCAAACCAGGATCATGTACACGCGCTCTTCCCGGCATTGATGCCGCGATAGTCAACCAAGAAGGCGAAGAAATTACCCAAGCGAATGAAGGTGGTTATTTGGTTATTCGTCAACCTTGGCCATCAATGATTCAAACCGTCTGGGGTGATGACCAACGTTATAAAGATACCTACTGGCCATATTTTGATGGAAAATATTATCTGGCTGGCGATAGTGCTCGTCGTGATGAAGATGGCTATTTCTGGATCATGGGTCGCATTGATGATGTATTAAATGTATCTGGTCATCGTTTAGGCACGATGGAAATCGAATCAGCCCTTGTTGCACACCCAAGTGTGGCTGAAGCTGCTGTTGTGGGAAAACCACATGATATCAAAGGCGAATCCATCTTTAGCTATGTGGTATTAAAAGGCGACCGTCCCGAAGGTGGTATCGATGATGAACTCACACAAGAATTACGTGCATGGGTTGGAGAGCAAATCGGTGCAATCGCAAAACCAGATGAAATTCGTTATGCCGATAATCTACCTAAAACACGTTCTGGTAAGATCATGCGTCGCTTATTGCGTACCATTGCTAAGGGGGATGAGATCACACAAGATACCTCTACGTTAGAAAATGAATCGATCATCCCGCAGTTACAAGGCAAGGCTTAGTGGCAAAACAAGAAACACCGTTAGATGATAGTCAGCGTTTAGATAAATGGTTATGGGCTGCGCGCTTTTACAAAACGCGTGGCCTAGCAGTTGAAGCCATCAACGGAGGTAAAGTTCATCTTAATAACCATCGCGTTAAACCTAGCCGTAACATCAAAGCTGACGATATTTTAACTATCTCTAAGCCACCATATGAACATGTCATCACTATATTAGGCGTATCTAAACAACGCAGACCGGCACCAGAAGCACAGCTGCTCTATCAAGAAAGTGAAGCAAGCAAACTTAAACGTGAGCAGTTACACGAAGAAATAAAAAATCAGCCTCTGGGCTTTAGACATGAAAAAGGTCGGCCGAGCAAACGTGACCGTCGTCATATCATCAAGTTCACACGCGCATGAGCAAACCACGTTCTTTATTGGACAAAGCAGGCGAAACAACACCGACACTTAACTATGCGGTCGAATTAACTCGACTGGCCTCCACTGTTGGATTTGACTGGCCTGATGTTGAGGGCGTTATTAGCAAAATTCATGAAGAATTAAATGAAGTGCAGCATGAAATCCAGCACGGCTTAATACCCGAACGCCTTCATGATGAAATAGGCGACTTACTCTTCGCTTGTACCAATCTAGCTCGCCATTTACATGTCGATCCTGACACAGCACTTATCAGCACCAATGATAAATTCAAACGCCGCTTTGAATTTATCGAACAACACGTATCAGCTCAAAATAAAACATTAGCTGAGTGTGACTTAGCTGAGCTAGATGCTTTGTGGGACCAAGCTAAAACCCTCGAAAAAAAATAAGTCTATTTTCCTGTCAACCAATTTGTATCTCATGCGTTGTATGTACTGAGGACACGATATTAACTGACCAACAGGAGAACACATGATGACCTCTACTACTTTTATTGCTGTTTCACTTTCTACCTTGATGTTATTAACTTCTAGCTTTGCACATGCAGAAGACAGGGGCGACAGAATTGAACACCGCCTCGACAATAAAGGCGATCGCATAGAGCAACGCCTGGATGACAAAGGTGATCGCATTGAAGACCGTTATGATGCCCGTGCTGATAAAGCACGTGAGAATGGTAAAGAACATTTAGCTGATAAATTAGAGGCAAAAGGTGATCGCATCGATCAACGCCTGGACAACAAAGGTGAACGGATTAATAACAAATTGGATCACAAGGGTGACCGTATAGATCGTCGTCATGACAACCATGCAAACAACCGCCACTAGGGACTATTTGCAGTACAATGCCTACACGTTATTTGTTGTAGGCATTGATGCAATCTCATCAGGGAAAAGTAATGTAATGAATGAGGCTTTAAATAGCTTTCTTGCAGAACATGAAAGAAAAGCCTTTCGCATGGCTCAACTTGCAGTCGGCAATGCTGATGATGCACACGATATAGTCCAAGACGCGATGATTAAGCTCGTCAATAAATATGGGACACGAACCCCACAAGAATGGGCGCCTTTATTTCACCGCATCATGCAGCATCAAATTACAAGTTGGTATCGACGACAACAACTACAACATCGTTGGTTTCCATGGTTTAACCACAATGCTGAAGATGTCGAAGACAACGCCACACTTCAGCATGTTCAGGATCCTGCCGGTCGTAGCCCAGATGAATTATTGGGTAATCAACAGGCGATGAATAAACTAGAACAAGCAATGACGCTATTACCATTAAGGCAAAAACAAGCTTTTTTATGTCGTTGTTTACAAGGTTTATCTACGGATGAAACTGCCAGCGCAATGGCCTGCTCAACCGGCAGTGTCAAAACCCATTACCATCGAGCATTAAAAGCATTACGTGAACACTTAGGTGAGGTATGGCCGTGACTAATAAACAAACTGAGTTTGAATCACAGCTAAAGTACCACCTGAATGAAAGTGTCGAACATATTGATGCCGCTAATTTGTCTCGCTTAAATCAAGCAAGACATGCCGCCTTGTCAAAAAACAGTAAACAACGTTTTGCATTTCCGATCTGGAGTACCGGTGTTGCAGCATCTGTGGCTGGGATCTTTATGATCTACCTGTCATTACCTATTGGAATTGGTATTCAACATGAAATGACAGACCCTTTAGCAAGCATTGCCTTATATGAACATGATGAAATCGACTTGTATGAAGACTTAGATTTCTATGAATGGCTAGAACTGGAACAGCAACATGGCTAAGCATTATTACTTAATCATTTTGGGCTTGTTCATTACAGCTAATCTATATGGTGAAGACGACACGCCTAGCGTTGAGTTAATTGAATTTTTAGCAGACTGGACACAAGAAGATGATATATGGTTTGAGACCGAAACATCTGTGCCAACTGTCACAACAGAGCAAGAGGCTGATGATGAACCAGAAAAATAAATTTCTCGCAGGTTTGTTGCTATTAACTATAGTAGGGATTCAACCTAGCTATGCCGAAGATGGCATTACATGGCAATCACTCACTGAAGCGCAGCAAAATGCACTCACCCCCATGCAAGAACAATGGGATAGCTTAACGCCGAAACAACAGCAGCGGCTACAACGTGGTTCCGATCGTTGGCAGTCAATGTCACCTGAACAACGTGAAAAAGCGAAAAGCCGCTTAGAACGTTTTAAAAACATGTCACCAGAAGAAAAACAAAAGCTCCGTGAACGACATGAACGCTTTAAAAATATGGATCCAGAACAAAAAGAACGATTACGTCAACGTAAAGAATGGTTCAAAAGTTTACCTGAAGACCAACGTAAAGCGATGCGTGAAAAATGGCAGAATATGAGTCCAGAAGAACGTAAAGCACAGCGTGGAAAACTCAAGAACAAAAGTCCTGAGCAACGCGAAAAACGCCAAGAAAGAATGCAAAACATGAGCCCTGAAGAGCGCGAGCAACATCGTGAAAAAATGAAAAATATGAGCCCAGAAGAGCGTAAAGAGTTACGGAAACAAAGGAAGATGGAAAATAGAGCGCAATCAGATATTGATAACTAAGCGGCCTTTAACTTGGCCTTGTAGAATCTTTTCTGCATAATCGGGAACTTGATCAAGGGTGATCTGCTCACAGGCTTGTTCAAAAAATGACTCTGGCAATAGTTTAGCGAGACGCTGCCATGCTTGTATGCGACGAGCATAAGGACAATATACGGAGTCTATGCCGACTAGCGTCACCCCACGTAAAATAAAAGGCATCACCGTTGTTGGTAGGTCAATACCAGCCGCCATGCCACAGGCTGCAATAGCACCACCATATTGTGTTTGACTTAAAGCCTTAGCCAGAATGTGACTGCCTACGGTATCGATCACCCCTGCCCATAACTGTTTATCTAAGGGTTTGTTGTCTAACAACATCTCATCACGTGAGATCACTCTACTTGCACCTAAAGTTTCCAATGATCGACTGTTTTCTATTCGTCCTGTCAGCGCAACAACGTCATAACCCAATGCATGTAATAAAGTAATGGCAACACTACCGACCCCGCCACTAGCACCAGTGACTAATACTTCACCTTGCTCCGGCTTTAACCCCGCCTCTTCTAGAGCCATTATCGATAACATCGAAGTTAAACCTGCCGTGCCTATTTTCATCGCCTGTTTAGTATCTAAACCGTCAACAAGCGGAACTAACCAATCAGCACTCACTTTGGCTTTTTCAGCCATGCCGCCCCAGTGTTTTTCCCCCACACCATGGCCAGTTAATACGACCTTATCACCTGTTTTAAATCGCTTGTCGCTAGAGACAGTAACGGTGCCAGAGAAATCAATACCAGGCACCATTGGAAAAGATCGTACAACTCTTCCCTTGCCAGTAATCGCCAGACCATCTTTGTAATTCAACGATGAATATTCAACAGCAACTTCAATATTTTCATTTGGCAGGCTCGCCTCATCTATTTGTTGTAGTTGAGCTACGGTTTGATGATCGTCTTGTTGTAGAACTAATGCCTTAAACATATAAACCCTAGCTAAGAGATGATGTTATGCAGTGAACTCTTGCTGACCACTGTATACCAAAAAGTGGCGGCCTTTAGCTCGAGCCACCATGCCTATGCCAACCTGTCGGGCTAATCGCAGGCCCATTTCTGTTACTCCTGAACGTGATAATAATAAGGGCACTTGCATCTGCGCCACTTTAATTACCATTTCAGATGTTAGTCTGCCAGTTGTATAAAAGACTTTGTTGTCACCAGTCACCCCGTTCAACCACATCCAACCCGAGATGGCATCCACAGCATTATGCCGCCCCACATCCTCGACAAATATATCAATGTCTTCACCAGTACATAAGGCACAACCATGTACGGCGCCAGCCTTTTTATACATTTCATTGTATTCAGATAGGGCATTTAACACTTGATAGATAGAGTCAGCAGAAAATGATGGACACTGCAGCGACAGTTCACTTAATGAATCCATCACATGACCAAACATCGTGCCTTGCCCGCAACCGCTGGTGACGATCTTTTTGCTTAATAATTGGTCCAGATTTTCTTTAGCCCGTCGCGTAGTGACCACAACGGATTCAACATCCCAATCCACTTGAATTGATACCACATCTTCTATGTGATCAACTAAGTTCTGGTTGCGTAAATAGCCTAAGGTTAATAGCTCAGGATACGAACCTAAGGTCATCAAGGTCACGATTTCACGTTTATCGAGATAAATAGTAAGCGGTCTTTCGCCCGTTAAAGAGATCTCTCGAACTTCGCCGTGTTCATCTAAAACCGTTGTTTCATGTAAGCTGTGAATACCAGCATCGGTCATCTCCGGGCGATAATTAGCCACCGGTTACACTCATATGCCTAAACAAGACGGGTTGAACATTCAGATCAAAATCATGACCTTTAGGTTTAATTACCATTGAGTCAATAATCGCCTGTTTAAGGCGGTCAATATCACCAGGATGACTACGTATTACAGCACGTAAATCAACCGAGTGCTCTTGGCCTAGGCACAATAACAACCGCCCTTCCGTGGTAACGCGAACACGATTACAAGTATCACAAAAATTATGGCTATGTGGTGAGATAAAACCAATTTTATTTTTACTGTTTGCTACTTGATAATAACGAGACGGGCCACCTGTTTTACTAATACTCGGCTGTAAATCAAAGACCTTATTCAACTCCGCTAACACGTCATCGCTGGAATAAAAACTTTCCTTACGTTCGTGGCTCACATGACCTAATGGCATTTCTTCTATATATGAAATATCCATTTCATTATCGAGAGCAAACTGAGCTAAATCGATAATCTCATCGTCATTGCGTCCCTTCATAATGACCGCGTTTAATTTTAAACGTTTAAAACCTGCTTTTTTAGCCGCCTCAATACCCGCAAGTACAGTCGCTAAATCACCCGTACGTGTTAAATCACGAAATCGATCAGCCTTTAAAGAATCGAGACTAATATTTACCCGATCGACACCAGCAGCAACCATAGCATCGGAATACTTAGTCAATTGCGAGCCATTGGTAGTGACATTTAACTCTTTCAATGCTGTCGTCTGTTTTAAGTCACCTATATGCTGAAATAACCAATCAACATTGCGTCGAACTAATGGCTCACCACCTGTAATCCGAACCTTCTCAACACCTAACTCACAAAATGCACGTAATAAATAAGCTATTTCTTCTAAGGTTAATAGCTGTTCGCGCGGCATGAAGGTCATCTCTTCATCCATGCAATAAACGCAACGGAAATCACAACGATCGGTAATAGACATGCGTACATACGTCACTTGTCGGCCGAAACGATCTATCAATTGTGGTTGAGTAGTAGGTGTCATAACTTGTTTATTATAGCCCAAAAACAAACAAACCCCGAACTAACGAGGCTTGTAAGTAGACTAGTAGTAAGCGATTTATTACTTAATCATCGCCAGAAAAGGCGCCAATCAAGTGTAACAAGCTAAGGAACAAGTTATAAATGCTGATATATAAGGTCACTGTCGCCATGATGTAGTTTGTTTCACCACCATGGATGATTTGGCTTGTTTGATACAAAATCAAACCCGACATTAACAATACAAACATTGCTGATACCGCTAATGACAAACCTGGCATTGAAAAGAAGAAAGCGCCTAGACCAGCAAGGAATGCAACCAAAATGCCGACAAACAGGAAGCCGCCCATAAAGCTAAAGTCTTTTTCACTCTTAATCGCATATGCAGACAAAGCAAAAAAGATAATGCCAGTGCCGCCTAAGGCCTGCATCACCATCTCACTGCCGTTAGGCATGCTGAGGTAAGCATTAAGAATCGGACCCAGTGTCAGCCCCATGAACCCGGTTAAAGCAAAGACAGATACCAAGCCCCAAACACTGTTACGTAGTTTAGATGTTAAAAATAACAAACCAAAGTAGCCTACTAATGTAAATAGACCTAAGTGCGGGAAGTTCATCGCCATTGATAAACCGGCAGTTAAGGCACTAAACAATAAAGTCATACCTAATAAGCTATAGGTATTACGCAATAATTTATTAGAGGTCAGTACAGACTCTTGCGAACGAACAACAGTCGATTGTGCATCATAATTCATCAGAAAATCTCCAGTATTAGATTGATGAGTTGTTATCATAATTAACAGACACGATCCTACCTAATAAGTTCAGAAGTGCAAGCCCTGATTCACGCAACGAATAAATTTCAAATTTTTGTTGTTTTGTAGAGGCGATCCGAGTATTATTTCGCGTCTTGGAGAGTTGACAGAGCGGCCGAATGTACTGGTCTTGAAAACCAGCGTAGGTTTATCCCTACCCAGGGTTCGAATCCCTGACTCTCCGCCATATATATGCGTTTCAGCCAGATGCACAAGTGGGGACGAATTGTACTTAGCGTACTTTTCATCCCCTTTTTTGTACCGCGATTCCATATGTGCAACTTTCCTGATAAACCACCCATCAATTGGATAAATTGAAAATGAAATACACCTTCAAAATCGCATCTTTAATCTTGGTCGCTTTATTGCTTACAGCCTGCGGTGATCCAAAAATTGATGCATCTTCAGATGAAGCCATGAAGAAGTCAATACAAGCGATCAAGGAAAAATTGACCGAGGAAAAGAAAGAAGAGTTTAAGGAAGCACTATTTGGGATTTATATGTCGGGTGCATTAGCAAGTATGGGTGGTGATAAGTCAGAAGAGGAAGTTCAAGCTGCAATACTTGCTAACTTAGATGGCAAAACGGCTGATGATTTATTTGCTATGGTAAAAGAACTCAAAGACAACAGGAATAGATAATTTAAGATGAATAAACCTATAATAGTGGTACTCATTGCTTTATTAACGTTAGTGGGTTGCAGGCAAGAAATAACATCCACATTATATGTTACAGATATTGTTGATACCGTATCAAGTAAAAAATCAATGACCGCCGCCGCAATAAAACTAGGAATGCCATCCAGTAAATCTTGTGGCGAAAAAAAGGAAAAGCTTACACGCGTAATTTCGCCATTCTTTATCAATCTTGAAAAGATACAGTGTCTTAAAGAAGGTTCAAATTCATTTTATTACGGTATATTTGAACTACCGTTATTGAACGTTGCCGATGATGGTAATTTAAATCAAGATTATAAAGGTGGCATATCTGCTCAGCTAAGTAAGAACAAAGAAAATATAGATATATATTTAGCAATGAAACTTGAGTTGGTATCAGCACTTGATAAAGATTTACGCAGTGAATTTATGGCTGGCGGTGGTATTAACCCAGAAGATATGACAGTGAAGATAGCTATTAATAACGATGATAGAGAACCATACAACTTGTTCGTAGAAGGTGCATTTTTGGATGGACAGCCAATTATTCCAAGATTCGGGCAAACTGTTAAGTTAAAAAGACGTTCGGAATCTGTAATTAGTCTTGCAAATGTTTCGTTGTTCGCACTAACTGGTAGAGGAAAAACATCTTTTGCATATGTTGGCAGTATAAGCCCCTACTAACCAATGTGAAACTAACTTGATATGTGCATATATGTAGGCACTCCATGAGCGCATAGATGTAGATTTTGGAGATTAACAGAGCAACAATTGTAAGTGTTTCGTACTGTTAACTATTTGTATGGCTTGAAAACCAGCGTAGGTTTATCCCTACCCAGGGTTCGAATCCCTGACTCTCCGCCATATACATCAAAAAAGCCTCTGTTTACAGAGGCTTTTTTGTTTATACTTTCGCCTATATCTAAATAGCTCTATGCACTCTTTTCTAACAGCTCTTGTAGGCCATTCAAGGTTTTACGCAAATCTCTCAGCTCCCCTTTAGCCGCTTCAAGGTTGTTTTCTCGATATTCATTCATGACATTATCACCTAGAGAAAACAGCACATCGTGCATTTGTTCTATCTGAGACATATTACGTTTGTTAAATACTTGATCGTTTCTCAAGCGGTTAAGCCAAGCCCCCAAATGGCAACGTGTTATCTCATGATCTTTATTATTATTTAGCATTGCTTGTTCGATGGTATTTATCCACTGCTCAGTAGTCAGCGTGATGATTTTAATTTTTTGATCTTTGACCGTAACCACATTTTTACCACATTTTATCCATTCTTCATTTGGTGTATAAGCATCAAACCAGTCATAAACATCCAAGGCAGGCATAGGTCGTGCTATTCCATAACCTTGTGCTTCGATGCAGCCCATGACCATGAGCATCAAACCATGTTCAGTAGTTTCAACGCCTTCAGCAATTATTTCTCGGTCAAACGCCTCTGATAATCGTATAACGCTATCGATAATCGCGTAGTCGTTTGGATCATGAAGTAAATTTCTAACAAAGGATTGATCTATTTTGACCGTATCTGCAGCTAGGTGTCTCAGATGAGTTAAAGAAGAATAACCCGTACCAAAATCATCAAGGGCAACATGAATACTCAACTTTTCTTTACAGGCCTGAATCACCTCACCAATGGCGGTGAGATCACTTAACACACTACTTTCTAATATCTCTAGCTGTATATATCGAGGATCAATATTAGAATGCTGTTTTAGTGCTTGGCCCAGATACAATACAAAGTCCGGTGCTAATAAATGTCGGCAAGAGATGTTAATGCTTATTTCTATTTCTAACCCTTGCCTCTTCCAGATTTCAGCTTGATTAAGTGCTTCATTTATGACCCAGTCACCTACATCAAGTTCCACTGGTGTGTCATTGATAACAGGTAAAAAATCAAGTGGAGGAATAAGCCCTCTTTTAGGATGTATCCACCGTATCAGTGCTTCTACACCAAAGGCCTTACCTGTCTTCATATTCACCTTTGGTTGATAGTAAAGTGCTAGCTCGTTACTTTTTAACGCCTGTTTAACTTCTTGCAAACGTATATGTTTATCAACATTTTTCTTAGCATCCTCGGCATTAAACATGTGATAGCGATTTCGTCCTGCAAGTTTAGCCTGATACATCGCTTGGTCAGTGTGCCTCAATACTGTATCAATCTCGCCATCATCGATAGGATAAATGCTAATACCGCCTGAGGCACTAATTTGAATAGTATGGTCATGAATCAAATAAGGTTGAGCAATAGCGTGCAACACTCTCTCTAACAAATGTTTACATTCATGTACCGTATCCATGCCACCTAAAATCAGAGCAAATTCATCCCCCCCCTGTCGTGATAAGGTATCTTCGACCCTAATGCAGGATTTAACTCGTTTTGCGACTTGAACTAACAGCTTGTCACCGACATCATGACCATAGGTATCATTAACAGGTTTAAAGTGGTCTAAATCAATAAAGCAAATTGCCAACACGGTGTCGGTATGTTTCATATACTCAATAGCTTGCTGGTAACGCTTAGAGAATAATGTTCGGTTAGGCAGTTTTGTTAATGGGTCATAATGGGCTAATTCTTGTAACTCATATTCATTCTGTTTACTCTGAGTAATATCTTCGACCATGCATAAATGTTTAGGCGGCTCGTTTTCACCAACCATTACGGGAGCGACTGTCATATTCAGCCACACCTCATCATCATTAGGTTTACGTAGATGCTTTTGCATTCTTCGATAAGCAACCACATCCTCACCTATAACATTTTCATTTACCTGTTTATCATCACTACTATAAGAAAGAGGTAAATTCATCCAGTCAAGGTTGATGATTTCATCGATGTTTCGACCTGAAATTTCGGCAAACTGCTGGTTTACATCCTCAACCTCACCTGTCAGCGAATCAACTAAAGCAATGCCTAAGGGTGACTGTTCAAACATTGTTTTTAATGCTTGCTCTGATTCTTTTTGTTCTGACAGGTCAAAGCGTATCGCTAAAAATTTAGTGGGCGTTTTAGTTTTGCTATCGAAAAAAGGGACGATGGTCGTTCTTACCCAAAACAACATTCCCTCTTTAGATTTGTTACAAATGTCACCCTGCCAAATTTTGCCATTGGAGATACACGTCCAAAGTTGTTTAAATTCATCTCGTGAGTGAGTTTTAGAATGCAAAATTTGATGGTTCTTTCCTAACAACTCTTGCTCACTGTAGCCAGAAAGCTGACAGAACTTATCGTTAACGTGAGTAATATCCCCCCGAACATCCATCTCAACAACGATAGCTGATTCGTTTATAGCCGTTTTTAATTGACGATATCTATCATTCTCAATCATTACTCTATTTAAATAGGCATCTCTATCTTGTGTGAGCTCTAGATTATCATCTGAAAGCTGTTTAATCCGAGTCATCGCCCTGATTTTGGCTTGCACAATTTCACTCACTATCGGAATAGTCAGATAATCATCGGCGCCGGCTTCTATGCCTTTAACAACATCAGCGGACTTGTTTGCCGAACTAACCACGATGATCGGGATCCAATGTTCTTTATCCAGCTTTCGGATTTTTTTTATTGCCTGTAAACCATCCATAACGGGCATGATGATATCCATTAGAATGAGGTGAGGTTGATGTTGTTCAACAGCTTCAACTGCTTGTTGGCCATTATTCGCAATAATAACTTTATGGCCCATCTCTTTTACAAGTTCAGCTAATAAAGCTTGGTTTGATTTCAAATCATCAGCAATTAAAACTAACATAGACACTCCCTTCTATTTAGCAATACTCAACGAACAGCACATCTTTACCAAATTCTTAAGGTTAAACTATATGTAAATTATCCCTATATATCAAGGTGATATAATACATATAATGACTTCCCCGCTTGTTTTGCCTGATACATTGCTCTATCAGCATGCTGAATCAAGTCATCAACCAAACTCTTATCTTGTGGATATATCGTCACACCAATACTGGCAGTTACCGTCACAGCGTTGTTATTCAGCTGCATCGGCTTCGCGACTTCAATCAAGACTCTATCAAGTAGCTCTTGATAATCATCCATTTTTTTCAAGTCGCCCAACAGTAGAACAAATTCATCACCACCAACCCGGGCTACAGTATCGTTGCTTCGTAAAACTTTTAATAAGCGTTGGGCGATAGTTTTTAATACCTCATCACCGGCCTCATGACCAAGCTGGTCATTGACCGGTTTAAAGCCATCAAGATCAACATAACAAACTGCGAGAAATTCCTTTTTCCGATCTGCATTGGCAATTGCTATCTCTATACGATCTGCAAGTAAGATCCGATTTGGCAGTCCAGTTAACGCATCGTGATAGGCTAAATGCTCCATATCAGACAGTCTATCGGCTAAATGTGTTATTTCAGAAAACACGGCTACGTAGTGATGATGATTATCATCATCATTTTTAACAGCAGAAAGGCTTAACCACTCCACCATCACTTCGCCATCTTTCTTTCGACTGGAAACAATACCGCTCCAGTGCTCATCGGTTAATAACGATTTTTCTATTTGAGAAGTTAAAGGCTCTTCATAGAGCCCGTGTTTAAGCTCACCAATGTTTCGTCCTATAACCTCTTCCGGTTCAAATTGTGTTGTTTGGTAAAAAGCAGGGTTTGCCTCGATTATTTTTTTATCACTATTTGTTATGCAAATAGCGTCTAACGTATTCTCGACCACATTTGATGCCAACCGTAATTTTATCTCTGCTTTTTTGCGACTATCAATTTCACGAGTCAAATGTAATGTCATTGTTGTGAGTTTTTCGTACATACTCAAAATGGTTTCAACCAAAACACTGGTATGTTGTCGCATTTCCCTATTGGCTTTTTCTTTTGCATTTCGTGGGTTAATACCAGACTGGACGGCTTCAACCACTTTGGCCATATACATATCACCTTCCAGAATGTGAAAGACTAAATATTTTATTAAAAACCTTAAAACGTGTTCGACGGCTTCGAATGACTTTTCATCTTGGGCTTGCTGCTTCAAGTTTTCTATATCATCGGCAAAACTTTCATGGGTATGCTTATGTTCTTCTTCTAAGGGATCTTCAGGTAAAAACTTGTGCCATACGGCTTCCTCAGTTTCGAAATGATAGGCAGCATACTCTGCGAGTTCATCAAAAACTTCGTTTATAGCAGTTTGTTCCGATGGATTAGATAAATGAACCGCGAGAACATTAATGATCTGCACTAATTTTTTATGCTGTTCATCGATGACGGACAATCCCGTTTCAAAGTTTTTATTCCATGGAAAAATTTCAATTGAATGCATTTAGTTATACCCACAAAAACTGTATGTACATTTCAATAGTGTCATACCCATTTCATGAAGTCTATTTGGAATATCCTTCTTAAGGATGGGGATTATTAATCAGAATAATCATTGCAAAAGAAACAATTCACTCTCTGAAATCGAGGAATAACCTCCCGAATTTTCAGGATATTTTACTCATTCAACTTGACTTAATCCCTTGTATTCTTATTATTCGTATTCATTAGTCATAAGGATTATTAGTTAATGAAAGGCATAATAATAATGATAGCAACAGGGCTATCACTCACTATTAATGTCTTTGCTGAAACATCAAATTTAGAATTTTTAGCCGGTGTAGAAGCAGGGATTGATACAGCAACAGCAATGAGCGATACAGACTTAGAACACACTCAACACGTCCTCTCAGCACAACCTATTGGCGTTGCTAAATCGTGGTATAACGAAGGTACATCAACGCTTTACAACATTAAGATAGTGAAGTATTTCCAACAAGACAAGCTTGCCTGTGTGAATTATGACTTAATGGTTCAGCATAATGAATCCTTGGACATCAAGCCACTGACTGCCTGTTTAAATCATCAAGGAAACTGGATCGCTTCTCTTAGTTGAATCAACCTCCATGTAAATCAGCTTTCGGCTGATTACCTCCCTCTAAACCAGCTCTAATCATCCGTTAAAAATTGCGCTTTCTTGCAAAAAAAAGCGTTTAACTCCCGTTAATTGCAACAAATCACGTTTCCACCTGTCTAGTTAATACACACATAACACGCTACTGACTATTACCGTTTATCGGAGGTGTTTGTTATGAAAGCATTCTGCAAAATATGCCTGCTTGCGATAGGTTTACTCCTCCTTAGCACATCTGCTGTTGCAACAGATTATCGTCAGCATGGCGGTTTATCGTTTAGTTTTGGTTCTCATGGCAATCATATTCGTTTTGGTTACGCTGATAAACACTATGATCACTCCTCTCACCACATCTATCGGTATCGCCATCATTACTCACATAAACCCTATCATTCTTATAAGTACCGTTACTCACCTTTTTGGGGTTACAGAAGCTTTGGTTATAAACAACCACGTTATAACCATAATCGCTACAACAGAGATATCGTCAAAAAACCATGTCACCCAGTCACCAAGGTTATTGTAGATAGACATGGCCAATATCGTGGCATAGCTGGCACGATGTGTTATGACCGGTATGGCAATGGCTACGTTGTTAAAGGTAGTCGCTATTCAAGGCACTAATTATTTAGGTACCGTCGCTGTATAAATCGCTCGTTTTGGAGCTGGATAACCTTCAATAGTTTTAGTGACATCGTCTGGATCGAGAAAATCAACTAAAGACTCAAACGTCATCCAATCGGTCGAGCGTTGTTCAGCTAGGCTGGTATCGGTGATATCAACACATTGAACATTCTTAAAACCACAGCGCTGCAACCAATGTTGCATGGTTTCGTCGGAAGGCAAAAACCAAACATTACGCATTTTTGCATAACGATCTGACGGAATTAAACTCATGCCAAGTTCACCATCGATAATTAAGGTTTCTAATACCAACTCTCCCCCTGGCCTCAAACACGCTTTAAGTTCATATAAATGATCTAAGGGAGAACGGCGGTGATATAACACGCCCATTGAAAATACCGTATCAAAACAGCCTAAATTTGAGGGTAAGTGTTCGATGCCTATCGGTAAAACATAATGATTATTAGCTTGAATGTATTTCTGCATGATCTGGTATTGCATGACAAAAACTAATGTTGGGTCGATACCAACAACAAGCTCGGCATCTTCTCCTGCCATACGCCAACCGTGATAGCCATTGCCACCACCCACATCTAACACTTTTCGCCCTTTTAAAGGTTGAATATGGGGTATTAAACGATCCCACTTCCAATCACTACGCCATTCGGTATCGATTTCGATATCAAAGATCGAATACGGGCCTTTTCGCCAAGGGTGAAAAGTTTGTAACAATTCAATGAAACGAGTTAAGTCAAAGCCATTAAGATTAGTTTTATTGCCAATTTTAACGGCATTTTTCAAGTCAGTTTCAACGTCAGTAATATCAGGAAATTGAGCTAATACTGCTTGCCAGCCGGCCATTTTGCCATGACCATCAGACGCTAGTTTTTGTTCAACTTGCAGTTCTACTAATTGACGCCAGTCTTGTTGACCGATTTCATCTAAATGCTCATATAGAGCTTGGTACACACTCACTTAATCGCCACCATTGAAACAAAGTTAAAACATTGAAACCACTTTTCAATAAACTCAAAACCAGCTTGTTGCAGGCGTTGTTGATGTTCGGCAAGTGTTTCAGGAATAAGCACATTTTCAAGTGCTGAGCGCTTTTGGCTGATCTCTAAATCACTATAGCCATTGCTACGTTTAAAGTCATGATGTGAGTCGACATGAAAATTATCTTGAGTTTCATCTTCAAAAGCTAGTTTCTCAGACAAAATCAGTACCCCACCAGGTTTTAAACCTTGATAGATACGCTGTAGCAATTCCAAACGTTCTTCTACAGGAATAAACTGTAAAGTGAAGTTCAATACCACCACGGATGCTTTTTTTATCTCTACATCATGAATATCAGCACAGACCAATTCAACAGGCACCTCAGAGCTTTTATCATCAGCGAGTAATCGTTGGCCTTTTTCAATCATTGCCGCAGAATTATCGACAGCAATAATGTCACAGTTCTCTTGAGTTATGCGTTGACGCATCGACAAGGTAACTGCACCCAACGAACAACCTAAGTCATAACAATGGCTATCAGCTTGCGCGTAACGTGCCGCCATAATGCCGATGGTGGAGATTAAGGTGCCGTAACCAGGAACCGAGCGTTGAATCATATCGGGGAAGACATTGACCACCTTTTCATCAAAGCTAAAATCAATGATTTCATCTAATGGTGAGGCATAAATAGCATCTTCTTTATTTGCCACGTTGCTCACCTTTTTTCTTAGCTACATTATTTCGTAAATAGACCGGTAAAGCTTGGTCAGCGGGCAATAAACGTCCAGCTTCAACTTCTACCTGTGCTAATTTGATAATGTTGCCAGCTTGTGGAAAACGGTTGGCTTCAAGCTGAGATAATTGTCCTGAATAATTTTCACTCAGAATGGCTTCATATTCAGCCCAGCCAGTACCTATTCCCAGCCATGATTGTTCGCTGATAGGTTTAAATGTTTCTGGAGGGCAAACTTGCTCCTCATCTAGCAAAGTAACTAAACCATCAACTACTTGGTAATTAGCACCATAGATTTCGCCCATGCGGGCATCCATAGCGACTGCAATATGTTCGTTATCGAATTCATCAACCACGCCTTGTGCCACAGCGGCTAATGTTGAAACAGGAATCACAGGAATGTCACGAGCAAAGGCAATGCCTTGCGCAACGCCAACACCGACGCGCACACCGGTAAAAGAGCCAGGACCGCGACCAAATGCGACTGCATCAACATCAGCAATAGTAGATTCAGCTTGCTTAAACAGCTCATCCATCATGGCTAAAATCAAGTCAGAATGACCACGTTGCGTCATTTCAATGCGTTCGAAAATCTGACCCTGATATAACAAGGCAGCCGAACACGATTCAGTACAGGTATCTAAAGCAAGAATATTCATTAGGTAACAATAAGGTCATATAGCGGTAACAAGCGCTAATTATAATGCAAACCAACTTGATTAAAGGAGAAAATCAATGTCCTACCTTATCGACGCAGTTTATGTCGCACGTGAAGTATCACTTATCGTATTTGCTGTTGTGACTTCACCCCTTGGTATCGTGGCTGGTTTATTAATGCTTTAAAGCTTAAAACGGCTTTTCACCTTCAGGGCTATCGGTAGCAGAGCGGCGAATACCTTCTATTGATAAAGTGAGAAATATCACCTGAGATGATGGCCCTAATTTGGCGACATTAATACCATAATCAGCAATGGTAAATTGGGTGGTACCGACAAAGCCTCGACGATAACCGCCCCATGGGTCTAGACCTTGGCCAACAGGGTTTACAGCAATCTCTATTTGCTTAGTTACACCATGCAAGGTGAAATCACCGGTTAATACTGCTGTACCATCCTCCGCCTGCTCAAATGCAGTAGATTTAAAAGACGCTTTGGGGAACGCATCAGCATCTAAAAACTTATCCCCTCTAAGATGTTTATCTCGTTCAGCATGATTGCTATCAATGCTCGCCACATCGATCTCGACTTCAACTTGAGCGGTTGAAGGATTGTTTTCATCATAACTATAGTTACCTTTAAAGGTATTAAAACGACCACTCATCCAGCTAAAACCTAAGTGTTGAATGCGAAACTCAATGAACGCATGTGAACCTTCGGTATCAATTTGATAGTACTCAGCTTGGGCGGGAAAGCCTATTACTGATAATAAGAAAAAACATATAGAACCATACTTTTTCATAACCGACTCCTTTGTCTTCTTTCCTTATTAAAACCCAACATTCTGGTTAATGTTTTATCACGATAGAAAAAATGATGACTTAATGCTGCAAACATATGCAGACCAACTAATGCTATTAATAGATAGGCGGACCCAACATGGACCTCACCAGCCATGTCTTCCAAGTTATCAACGCCAGTCACCATCGCCGGTATGGCAAACCAATCAAAGACCAATAATGCTTTTCCTTTGGCGGTGACAATCAAATAGCCCGTCACGCTAATGATGATAATCGACGCATTCATCAACACATGGACTATCTTGGCCGATTTTAGTTGCCAAGTAGATATTGATCTTAACTCATCGGGAGCCGCATCAAAGCACTGCCAAAACCAACGAAACACCAGCAAACAGATAACAACAATACCTAACCCTTTATGCCACCATGGTGCTTGTTGATACCAACTATCGTAATAATCAAGTTCTACCATCCACACACCAAGTACAAACAAGGCGATGGTCAACACAGCAATTAACCAATGCAACGTGATCGATACCAGACCATAACGCGTTTGTTCATTATTGAGTCGCATTCACATCTCCTGAAAAGTCAGGTAAAAGCACAGTCTAAAGACAAAATGTAATAACATTAGCTGCGTTATTACAATATTAGAAGGACTTTCTCATGGCATCGGAACATATTCAAGCTTTAGAGTTGGTGTCCCAAGGCGACTGGGATGGCGCCCATCAAGTTATTCAAGATGTGAATGATGAATTGGCTTGCCTGATTCATGGCTATCTACATCGTGAAGAAGGTGACCTAAACAATGCCAACTATTGGTATAATCGAGTCGGTCAGGCTAAGCCTGATAATACTATGGAAGAAGAGTTTGAGAGGTTGTATAACTTGGCCTCTGATATTATTGAATAATCTAGCTATACTCTTCAGGGATGAAATTGATGTTAAGAATTTTCTGTTTAACTTTGACAGTTTTAGGTCTATTCGGCTGTGGCACTTCATATAGAGTGGTTGATAGCAATACTGTTATCAAGGATGAGGAATCTATCTTTGTCATCGGTGTGTCTCCTGGAAATTATAGAATTGCTGTCTATCCAGGATCTATTGAGGGTGATGCTTTTATACAAAGCACTTGGCGATCAGCTGCTGTGTTTGGCGCAGCAAAAAATGGATATGTCGTAGGTAGGGGGAAAGAAGGTGACGTTTTAGCTGTAACCAATTTCGCAATCGTTGATAGTAGTGATGCTATCAGAGGTCAAAGCTTCGGAGCTTGCGAAGGACTTAAAACAATGGTGTTTAAAATGCCAGCAGGTAAAGTTCTATACCTTGGAGACATTAAATACAATCGTCTAGGAGATCGTATTCATGGAAAGTTCAGTAATAGCTTCGATACAGCTAATAAATATATAAATGATCTCTTCCCATTATTAGAAGGACAGTTAGAACAATGGGAGTATCAAGTTCTGCCTATACATACGTCTTGTACAACAACCATAACGGTATCCTATTAAGTTAAAAGCAACTACAATCTGATCTCTACCTTCTCTTTCTACCAGCAGCTTTAGGTTTACCAGAGCTTCTAACATGCTGAGTACGGAAAGATTTGCCTTTCTGTTGCTGCCCATTTGACGTTGGGCGATTAGCTTTTTGCCCCATACGCTTACCTTCACCACGATCACCCGTGCCTGCCGGCTGCCACGATGGAATAAGGTGTTTTTTACCATTACCAATTAAATCAGCTCGGCCCATTTTTTGTAGCGCTTCTCGTAATAACGGCCAATTTTCAGCATCGTGATAACGCAAAAAAGCTTTATGCAAACGGCGAATTTTAATGCCCTTTGGTACGGTAATATCACCACCTTGGCGACGTACTTTACGCAAGGTATCTTTACCCGAATGATACATCGCCGTAGCCGCTGCCATCGGTGAGGGTAAATAAGCTTGTACTTGATCCGCTTTGAAACCATTATTTTTCAGCCATAAGGCCAAATTTAGCATATCTTCATTAGTGGTGCCGGGATGAGCAGCAATAAAGTAGGGAATGAGGTACTGTTCTTTGCCTGCTTCCTTGGAATATTTTTCAAACATTTGTTTGAATTTATCGTAAGTACCAATGCCCGGTTTCATCATTCTATCGAGCGGCCCTTCTTCGGTATGTTCAGGTGCAATCTTTAAATAACCACCGACATGATGGGTAACCAGTTCTTTTACATATTCAGGTGATAATACTGCAAGGTCATAACGTAGGCCCGAGGCAATTAGAATCTTTTTGATACCTGGTAACTGACGTGCACGACGATAGAGTTTGATCAGTGGTGTGTGATCGGTATTGAGGTTTTTACACACACCAGGGAAGACACAAGATAATCGACGACAACTTGATTCGATTTCTTTGGTTTTGCAGGCAAGACGATACATATTGGCCGTTGGGCCACCTAGATCTGAAATTACGCCGGTAAAACCCGGAGTGGTATCACGAATGGCTTCAACTTCTTTGATGATCGAGTCTTCTGAGCGACTTTGAATAATGCGACCTTCATGTTCAGTGATCGAACAAAAGGTACAACCACCAAAACAGCCACGCATGATATTGACTGAAAATCGGATCATTTCATACGCCGGTATGTTCTTATCACCATATTGCGTGTGTGCTACACGACTGTAGGGCAAATCAAATACCGCATCCATTTCCGGTGTGGTTAACGGAATAGGTGGCGGGTTTAACCACACATCTCGCTCGCCATGTTGTTGAACCAAGGCTAATGCATTACCCGGATTAGTCTCTAAATGCAAAATACGTGAGGTATGGGCATAGAGGACGGAGTCGGTCTTCACCTCACCATAGGCCGGTAACCTAATCACACTTTTTGATGAATCTTTTGGCATGATCTTATGGAAACGGATCACATTAGTTGTTTCTTTTTGAGCTGTTTCTTTTTTATCCGCTTCCGTTTTGGCTTTTTCTGTTTCACAAGATGCTTCGGTCTGCATTAGATACGGATCTATCGGTGGATTAACTTTGCCCGGTGTATCTACACTGGTGGAGTCTTTTTCCCACCAACCTTCACGTTGACCATGTTTGGTCAGAAAGGCGGTGCCACGAATATCGGTTAATTCATTAACAGGTTCATTAGCTGCCAAACGATGAGCGATTTCGACCACTTGACGTTCGCCATTGCCATAGACCAACAAATCCGCTTTGGCATCCATGATGACCGAGCGGCGGACTTTTTCTGACCAATAATCAAAATGGGCAATGCGACGTAAACTGGCTTCGATACCACCAATAATGATCGGCACACCTTTGAATGCTTCACGACAACGTTGGCTGTACACCACCACACAACGGTCGGGACGTTTACCACCTTCTCCATCGGCGGTATAAGCATCATTTCTGCGGATACGGCGATCAGAGGTGTAACGGTTAACCATGGAATCCATATTGCCGCCGGTCACGCCAAAAAACAGATTAGGTTGACCTAATTGTTTAAAGTCCTCAGCACTGTTCCAGTCTGGCTGAGAAATAATGCCGACACGAAAACCTTGCGACTCTAGTAGTCGACCAATTAAGGCCATACCAAAACTTGGGTGATCAATATAAGCATCACCAGTAACGAGAATAATGTCACAGGAATCCCAACCGAGATTGTCCATTTCTTCGCGAGACATAGGTAATTCAGGCGCCGCACCAAAGCGGTGTGCCCAAAATTTGCGGTAGGAAAATAGATCTGGAGCGGCTTGCATGGAACCTCTATGCGGCTAGCTGAATTAACTTAAGCCCGATATTCTAGCAAATCAGCGAATATCCGACAAAAACAATCGGGAATTAATCAATAATGCTGACTGTTGTACCTACATGGATGAAACGGCTTAACTCTTCGACTTCGTCATTGCGTAAGGCGATGCAGCCCTGCGTCCAGTCCGCTATTTGATGAATTTCTATTTTGTCTTTAGTTTCATGGCCTATACCATGAATGCCTATCGAACCACCTAATGCGGTATTTTGCGGAGGTAATCGACCATAACTATGCGCATCGAGAATATCTTGGTACTGCTTGCGTGTAATCACATGATTTTTTAAAGCGCGACCGGCATCTTTCATATTAGGATAGTTAATCTGCAAGAACATATGAAAACGACTGCTGTCACGTATTTTGCTGATCTGATAACTGCCTTTGGGCGTTTTATGATCGCCTTGCTGTAGCTTGGCTTTTCTACCGCCACTACCTAATGCAACTTTAAAGGTACGTAGCGTTGAGCCATCTTTTTTAACAATCAATTTATGCTCTGAGCGATCAATAATCAATTCAATATTCTCACTTGCTAGCACAGGTGAGAGACCTATCATGGCATTAAGAATTAATAGCGTTGTTAAAATAACTTTAATCATAAATCGTTGTGCAAATAAAATGGTTAGTGGCTTCTTACAAAATGAATCAAGCTACATAGTAGTCGTTATAGAACTAAAAGCCTATTAACTGAACAATCGACTAATTAAAGAACGATTCTGACGAATCAGATCGTGTAAGGCTCTAGGCAGATTAATATTAAATTTTAGCTCTTGTAATTCAACTTGCGGTTTAAGCTTTTTCAAGGCGGCATTGGTCACCAATTTATTCATGGCTAAACCAATGACATTGCCTTTGTTTTCTACCGGCAAGATCATAGTACGTCCATCAAAACTCTGATTGATTCTCGACATGGTTTGACCAAACAAAGCATTGTCACTGCCCCACAAATTGACACTCATCACACCATCTGGCGAGAGGATACCGGCGCAGGCATCAAAGAACGCTTGTACCCCAACACTGGCAGCCATACCCGTGTGGTCATAAGCATCGACCAGTATTAAGTCATAATTAGTATCGGACTGGAAAAAACGATCTTGGGTAAATAAATAACCATCGCCAAGATGAATAGTTAAACGCGGCTCATCACTTGGCACCTTAAAATAGCCGTGGGCTACTTTAACCACATCTTCGCGATATTCGATCACATCAATATGACAATGAGGAAAGTGATGCAAGATAAATTTAACCAAGGAGCCACCGCCCAGTCCGACCACCAAAACCCGTTCTGGTTCAGGGTTTAATAACAAACACGCCATCATCGATTGTGTGTAAGTAAGTTCTAAGGTGTGAGGTGTGGCGAGCGACATGCTGCTCTGCCGCGGGTGCGAACCAAAGTGCATGGAACGCATATCATCTAAATCCACCACTTCAATTACACCATCGTCTGATTGAGACTGATGTATCACTAAACCACCATAATATAAACGCATATGTTATCTAGCCACTGGTACTAAAGGCCTTTGGCCATCTAATGCAGATACTTCCTCTATAGGTGCGAGAAATATCCGGTGTAACCAACGACGAATCATCGAAACTAATTGTGGCTGGAGACCATAAAACACGTGATCAGCACCAATGACTTTTCTGCTTTCATAATTTTTACTCCCAATTCGTCTCATTATCGTTTTTCTATGTTCTACGGCTGAAGCGACATGAGAAAAATCATTCGTGCCGTAGATATCTAACACTGGGAATTCAAAGGTTTTCCATACCTCATCGCTAGCAAATTTTGATGTCCCTATTAAGACTAAGGCAGAGATGGGTGTTGTTATCTGGCCTAGTAACTCAACAGCTTTTTCGCCGCCTTTGCCATGACCAACAAAAACAATTCTCTCCACATTTTTAGCTTGTATAAAAGAAAGCACAGCTTCTAACCTTTCTATATTAGAAACGGGAGGCAATTTCTCAACGTTGGCTTCTTCTGTTTTTCCCTCTTCAGGTATCTCTACTTCTGGAACCTCTTCAGGTTCTTCATCGTCCCATGCTGGCTCTTTATCTTTAGCTGCATCTTTTGCAACTTCAGCATCTTCTTTTGCTTTATTTTCACTACCAATCGCTTGTTCTCTGGCAACCGCATTCGGATCATGAAGATACAGCTCTGCTTCATAGGGATAATCAAGTGCTACCGTTAACGTTGACCAACCATATTCCGGTAAAGAATGTCGCAGAGGTGTAATACCTTTATTTTCAAAAGCATCACCTTGATCATGAAAAAACACAATAATTCCATGTTCTTCTCCGGAGGTTTCTTCTAAAAATGTTGCTTCAACCTCTTGGCCTGCGACAGTCAAAGGTTGGTAGCCGTCAAGCTCACCTTGCGTACGTATCATATTGTGATTCGTGATTTGTACGCCAGCATTTAGCGTTTCACTTGCTGCATCGTCAACAACCACACCCTCTTCACCAGCGGCAAAAACAATAAGTGGGAAAATCAAAATAAATTTAAACCAGGCTATTTTCATCTATGTTTCCAAATTTATATTAATGATGCTTTTTAATACATCAAGCTCCAGTATAATCAGCCTTGATAAATAGCAAAAGCTGAAAAAAGCTATCACATACGGTAAAGTATGCCGCTTTGACCAAATATTAACTAAATTTAACTTACAGAGTAACCATTATGGCTGAATTCAAAATTGCCCCATCCATCCTTTCTGCTGATTTTGCTCGTTTAGGTGAAGAAGTTGATAACGTATTAGCATCAGGTGCTGATATTGTTCACTTTGACGTAATGGATAACCACTACGTGCCTAACCTCACTATCGGCCCTCTAGTTTGTGATGCATTACGTAAACACGGTGTGACGCATGAAATCGATGTTCATCTAATGGTTAAACCTGTTGATCGCATCATTCCTGATTTCGCTAAAGCCGGTGCAAGTTTCATTACTTTTCACCCTGAAGCATCGGAACATATTGACCGTAGCCTACAGTTAATTAAAAACGAAGGCTGTAAAACAGGTTTAGTATTTAACCCTGCCACACCACTGTCTTTGGCTGATCATGTATTAGATAAAGTTGACCGCATTTTGTTAATGTCAGTAAACCCTGGTTTTGGTGGTCAGTCATTTATCCCTCATACCTTAGATAAATTACAAGAAGCTCGCAAAATGATTGATGCTAGCGGCTATGACATCGATCTTGAAGTCGATGGTGGCGTAAACATTAAAAACATTCGTGAAGTTGCTGAAGCGGGTGCACGCACATTTGTCGCCGGTTCTGCTGTTTTTGGTGCAGCTAATACCAGTGACCCACACCATTACGAAACAGTTATCGCAGCACTTCGTGCTGAATTAGCAAAAGCAAACGTTTAAAACAAAAATGGCTTTGAAAAAACCAGAAATGGTCTTAATAGATCTTGATGGCACGCTAGTCGATAGCGTGCCTGATCTAGCGTGGTGTATTGATGAAACCATGAAAGCACTAGATATGCCCATTCGTGGTGAAGCAAAAGTCAGGAACTGGGTCGGTAATGGTGTTCCTAGACTTATTGAGCGGGCTTTAATCGACCAGCTTGATGGTCATCCCAGCGATGTCTTATTTGCTAAGGCTTCACCCATCTTTATGGATCTTTATGCCGATAATGCAAGTAAGCGTAGTCAACTCTATCCATGCGTGAAAGAAGGCTTGCAATGGTTAAAAGACCAGGGCATTCGCATAGGTTGTGTAACCAATAAAGATGAACAATTCACCTTACCTATTTTAAAAGATTTAGGTATTTTTGATTTTTTTGAAATTGTTATCAGTGGCGATACTCTGCCGTTAAAAAAACCCGATCCAGCGCCGCTGCTGCATGGTGCTAATTTCTTTGGCATATCACCAGAAAATGCAATGATGATCGGTGACTCGATTAGCGATGTGAAGGCCTCTCGTGCCGCAGGCTTTGACATTGTATGCATGAGTTATGGTTATAATCATGGCGTTGATATTCGTACTGCAAACCCTGATATCGTTATTGATACGTTTGCAGAACTAAAAGGCATATTCTAGAAACCAAGTAATGAAACAGGCAGAATTCGAACAATTAGCCAGTGAAGGCTATAACCGCATCCCATTCGCACGTGAAGTTTTAGCCGACTTAGATACACCACTAAGCACCTACCTAAAACTTGCCGACGCACCCTACTCTTATCTTTTTGAGTCGGTACACGGAGGGGAAAAATGGGGACGTTATTCTATTATCGGCCTGCCTTGTGAAACGATAGTTCGCATCACTGGCCATGATGTTGAAGTTCGTCATCAAGGCGAATTAATCGAGTCTGATAGCAGTGAAGATCCTCTTGCATGGGTTGAAGCATTTAAACAACGCTATCGCGTACCAGACCTCGAAGGTCTGCCAAAATTTAATGGTGGTTTAGTCGGTTATTTTGGTTATGACACCGTACGTTATGTCGAACCTCGCTTAGGTGATAGTCCCAACCCCGATCCATTGGCTTGCCCAGACATTTTATTAATGGTCTCTGACGAATTAGTGGTCTTTGATAACTTAAGTGGTCGCTTATTCCTAATTGTTCATGTTGATCCACAAATAGAAGATGCTTATCAAACAGCTCAGAATCGACTTGACCAACTCACCCAACAATTACGTGAAGGCACACCTAAATATAATTACTCACCGGCTTCAGGTAAAAAGATCGATGAGTCTGACTTTATCTCTGGTTTTACTCACGATGGTTATATCGCTGCCGTAGAAAAAGCGAAGCAATACATTACTGATGGCGACATCATGCAGGTCGTATTGTCACAGCGCTTGTCCATACCATTCACTGCTCAGCCTATGGATTTATATCGTTCCTTGCGAACATTAAACCCTTCACCGTATATGTATTACCTTAATCTTGAAGACTTCCATATTGTTGGTTCCTCTCCCGAAATCCTTGTTCGCATGGAGGATGAAGAAGTTACCGTTCGACCAATAGCTGGAACACGGCCACGAGGCAAAACGGAAGAGGAAGATAAGGCATTAGAACAAGATTTATTATCTGATCCTAAAGAATTAGCGGAACATCTTATGCTGATCGATTTAGGCCGCAATGATGCTGGCCGTGTCAGCCAAATTGGTACTGTTAACCTAACTGATAAAATGGTAATCGAACGATATTCACATGTCATGCATATCGTTTCAAATGTGACCGGCCAAGTAGTGCCGAACATGACTGCCATTGACGCCTTACGTGCCACCTTTCCTGCCGGTACTGTTAGTGGTGCGGCTAAGGTTCGTGCGATGGAAATTATTGACGAATTAGAACCCGTTAAACGAGGTGTTTATGCTGGGGCTGTCGGTTATTTATCATGGTCTGGTAATATGGATACCGCCATTGCTATCCGCACAGCTGTCATCAAAGACAATACCTTACACATTCAAGCTGGCGCTGGCATCGTCTATGATTCTGTACCTGAAATGGAATGGAAAGAAACAATGAATAAAGCGCGCGCCATATTTCGCGCCGTCGCAATGGCTGAAGCTGGCTTAAATACTACACTGCTCCAATAATCTCGTTCCGCTCTAACTAGAATAGATCCGTCTTTTTTCTAAGCTTCTTATTATAAAGACACCACTATTCCCTCTTATTAATCGCTAATATATAGCAAGGCATTGTATTTTCTATAGATTCAATGCGAAACTGTAGCTGTTAGTTCAAGATTCACTATGATTGTTGCTAAACCTTACTTAATTTGTAGGATACAAAATGAAAGTACGCGTTTTAGGCTGTAGTGGTGGGATAGCTAAAGATTTAAGAACCACGACATTTCTGGTTAACGATGAAATTCTGTTTGATGCCGGAACAGGTGTGGGTGAGTTATCTCTTGATGAAATGTTAGCCATTAAACATGTGGTGATTACTCATGCTCATCTTGATCATGTTTCTGGATTAGCATTAATGCTCGCCAGTATCTATGATGACATGCCTCCTCCAGTCACCATATATGCCCCACCACCCGTGCTGATGGTGCTCAAAATCAGCTTATTTAACTGGCAGCTATGGCCAGATTTTTCAGAACTTCCCTATGACGGTACCCCCATACTTCAGTTTCGCGCACTTGATACTGAGATATCCACCACCATTGCTTCTAACATCAGCGTACAACCAGTTATTCTAAGCCACACTGTTGAAAGCTTTGCTTACATCATCAAAGATGGTCAAACAACACTCTGCTTTTGTGGCGATACCGGACCCACAGACAAACTTTGGCAAACATTGAATGATATCGGCGGTGCTGATCATCTATTCATTGAAGCATCCTATCCCAATGAAAATCAAGTTCTGGCTATGCAATCGGGCCACTATACCCCTGCCCTATTAGCTACGGATTTAGAGAAATTACAATACAAACCTAAGGTTCATATTCATCATATTAAACCCGGTTGTGAGGACATTGTTATCAAGCAATGCACCGATGCTCTAAAAAACTTTGACCTAAATATTCTTACCAGAGAACAAATTTTAGCGTTTAATTCGGGTTAAAACATCCGAAAGGAAAGAGAATTATGCCCTATCAAAACATCGAGCAACATTTAGCAAAACTCATCGAAGTTGGTATATCACTTTCTGCTGAAAAAGATACTTCTTTGTTATTAGAAAAGATATTAATGAGCGCCAAAGCAATTGCCAATGCCGATGGTGGCACTATCTATACGCTTCAGAGTGATGAGTTTCTACAAATGGAAATTGTTTGTAATAACTCGCTAAATATTGCAATGGGAGGGAGTCACGAAGAAGCATCACGCTTCGCCCCTCTCCCAATGTATTTGGATGATGGTGAACCAAACTACAGCAACGTAGTGACATCAGCGATTCATGACGACCGTATTGTCAATATTAAGGATCGTCACCAAGACATGCATTACGATTTTAGTGGTGCTCAACGATTTGATGATGCTAATAACTATAACTCGGTTTCTTTTTTAACTATCCCGATGAAAGACCATCATGGTCAAATGATTGGGGCCTTACAACTGATTAATGCACTTGATGAGCACGATGAAATTATTTCTTTCAGCTACCGTAATGCTTTGTTAATAAATGCGCTGGCCTCACAAGCTGCAGTGGCTTTAACAAATAAACATTTGATTGACGAACTCGAACAGTTGTTCGAATCGTTTATTGAACTTATTGCCGATGCTATCGATGAAAAGTCACCTTATACCGGTGGTCACTGTCGTCGTGTACCCGAACTGGCCATCATGCTGACTGATGCAGTTCACAATACACAGCAGGGTCCACTAAAAGACTTCGTCATGTCAGATGACGAACGTTATGAACTGAAAATAGCTGCTTGGTTACATGACTGCGGCAAAATTACTACACCGGAGTACGTCGTCGACAAGGCTACTAAGCTAGAAACAATTCACGATCGTATTCATGAAGTTGATATGCGGTTTGAGGTAGTAAGACGTGACTTAAAAATTAAGCAACTTGAACAACAGTTATCAGATGAAGAGTATCAATCTGCAACAACTCAGGCAGATAGTGATCAAGCGTTCATCCACCAGCACAATACGGGGGGGGAATTCATGGCTGAGGAAGATCAACAACGCATAGTAGACATCGCTCAACGCTATCAAATCACTGACTACCAAGGCTCACAATCAAATATCCTATTTGATGATGAAGTCGCTAACCTACAAATATCCCGTGGCACACTCAACGATGACGAGCGCAAAATTATCAATCGACACATTACTGTCACGATAGACATGTTGAACAGTCTAGATTTACCTGCACATCTAGCAAATATTGCAGAAATTGCCGGTGGTCACCACGAGCGAATGGATGGTAAAGGTTACCCCAATGGCCTCAAGCACGATCAAATGTCAGTGCAAGCACGCGTATTAGGCATCTCAGACATTTTTGAAGCGCTTACCGCAGCTGATCGCCCCTACAAAGAGGCGAAAACACTCACTGAATCCCTCAAGATCATGAAATATATGAAAGATGACGGCCACATTGATCCTGACATTTTTGATATTTTCCTCCGTGATGGTGTCTATTTGAATTATGCCAATATGTTCTTAAAAGAGTCTCAAATAGATGATGTCGATATTGAGCAGTTTCTTAGCTAATTTACACTCTAAATGTTTATGTCTACCTATTTCAGCCGCAGCTTAATTTGCCTAATCGTAACGATCTTTTTCCTTTTACATACGATAGGACAAATTGAAATCCCGCTACTGAATAAAGTTGAGAACCTTGTCTATGACTTAAGGTTGTCAGCAACAACACCTGCAACGGTTGATCCCCGCATTGTGATTATCGATATTGATGAGAAAAGTTTAGCCCAAGAAGGCCGTTGGCCTTGGTCACGAGATAAACTTAGTTTCTTAGTCGATATTTTATTTGATTATTATCAAATAGACGTTTTGGGCTTTGACATTGTTTTCGCTGAACCTGATACCAGTTCAGGCTTGCAACTGTTAGAAAGCTTACAACAACGATTGTTAAGTGAAAATTCTCAATTTAATACCGTGGTCGACCAGCTTAGACCGCAGTTAGCGTTTGATGAATTATTTGCCCATAGTCTGAAAAATCGGGATGTGGTGCTGGGTTACTATTTTAATTCAGCTATCAGTAATATTAATCCAAGTAGCAGCTTACCAAAACCAGTAAAATCACTTTCAACACCTAATTACGATGATCTTATTGCAGCCAAAGGTTTTGGTGCCAATCTAAAAGTCCTACAACAAGCTACTGATTTCGGCGGTTATTTTAACAACGAAACCGTTGATGCTGATGGCAGCTACCGTCGCCTACCCATGCTGATGAATTATGAAAATCAACTATATGAAACCCTAGCATTAGCCATGTATCGCAAAGTTATGAATGCGCCTTATATCCAATTCAACTATGGCGAAGGTTATGCTGGCCAATCACACCTTGAAACGATTGATGTCGGCTCCCTATCTATTCCCGTCGATAAACGTGCCGTTGCTTTAGTGCCCTATCGAGGCCAACAAGGGAGCTTCACCTATATTTCAGCTACAGATGTACTTAATGGAGCCATTGCTGTTGATGATCTAAACGGAAAAATTGTCTTAGTTGGCACTACGGCTGCCGGATTACTCGATCTCCGTACCACGCCGGTTCAAAATATATTCCCTGGCGTTGAGGTACATGCCAATATTTTAAGTGGCATGTTGGATAACAGATTCAAATCAAAACCCAGTTATATGCTGGGTGCTGAATTTCTTGAATTGTTTGTCTTAGCAGCGCTGGTTATGTTCTTGTACCCCAAGTTATCATCAGTTCAGTCTGCAGTAATTTTCACTTTTCTTATCGTCGTAATGATCTATATCAATCTCTATTTTTGGCAAACGCTAAACATCGATACCATATTAGCCACACCGCTTTTTTTATTATTCCTTTTATTTTCTATTCAAATTTATTTTGGGTACTTTCTAGAGACTAAAAAGAAAAATAAACTCAGCAAAATATTTGGTCAATATATTCCAAGCGAACTGGTTGATGAAATGAGTCAATCAGAACATGAATATAACTTGAAAGGCGAAAGTAAGGAAATGACCGTTCTGTTCTCAGATATACGTGGTTTCACCAGTATTTCTGAAAACATGTCACCCGAATCCTTATGCGAGCTGATTAACGAAATCCTCACGCCCGTTACTCATACCATTCATGATCATAAAGGCACTATTGATAAATATATCGGTGATGCGGTGATGGCTTTTTGGGGAGCGCCAGTCAACGATAAACGCCATGCCAATAATGCTATTCATGCTGCTTTGTCTTTCACTCCCGTAATTAAACAGATCAATGAAAAATTTAAAGCAAAAAACTGGCCCGAAATTACTATGGGCATAGGTCTTAATACGGGCACAATGAATGTAGGTAATATGGGATCAGAGTTTCGTATGGCCTATACCGTTATGGGAGATGCCGTAAATCTTGCATCAAGATTAGAAGGCTTAACCAAACAATATAATGTGCAGATTATTGCCAGTGAATACACTAAAACATCAACACCTGATATTGCCTATTTAGAGCTCGACCGCGTTCGAGTAAAAGGCAAACATGAACCCGTTTCTATCTATGAACCTCTTGGCCTTATTAGCTCCCTAACAAATTATGATCTGGACTTAATTGCACAGTTAGAAAAAGCATTAGCAGACTATCACCAACAAAATTGGCATCAAGCAAAAACCGCGTTTATTGCATTGTCTGATTTAGACCCAGATAAACAACTCTTTAAACTCTATATCGCACGCATTGATCAGTACCTTATCGCTCCTCCGGCATCTGACTGGGATGGTGTCTTTACTCATCAGATGAAATGAGTGTTAAGTACAGATCTGAACTTGATCGTCATACTCTTCTTCCGACTCATCAGGTGGAAATATAATGTCATCGATATTTAGATTATCGTAATTTTCTTCTAAAACTAACACCTCATCAACCGAGGCACTAGGAACCGTCCCTGATGACGTTCCAGAGGGTGTAATGCCTAATATTTCTAAGCGGTAATCAAGTACAGAACCCGGGCTGAATATGCTTGAACCAAAGCTGTATCCTGTCGGAAAATTACTTGTTGCAAAACTACCTGTCATGGAACTTGTTCCACTTCGAATTATGTCGAACTGATTTCCCGTAGTGCCTGTGAATCCACCAAACAATGAAACATTTAACGTGCCATCCAACACCACATTACCTGTTACATTGATAAAGTCATAATCAACGCCTTGGTTCGTGCCACCTAACTCGATTAGTGTTGTCGATGTAGAGCCTAGGTTCAGGTTACCTGTAATATTCAAGGTACCCGGTGAGCCACCAGGCGCTAAGGTAGCACCATTATTAATGTTAAGGTCGGTCGCTGCATATGTACCAACGCCTGCCAGTGTGCCGCCATTAAAGTTTGTAGTACCACCCGTACCATCAATATTACCTCCAGCAAGTTTCGTTAAGCCAGCTGTTTGGCTATAACCATTAAACACAAGCAAACCATTGTTGGCATTGACCGTGCCGGAATTTGCGAAGCTACCCGTAAAAGATGTTGTACCGGCTCCTGCAGTTTTGCTGAGCGTTCCAGTATTAGTAAAATTGATTCCATTTGCATTGTTGCCGCTAATATTGAACGTGCCATTATTAGTGATTGATGCTGCACTACCTAACTCGATGATATCCCCCGCAGTCCAATTCACCGTAGAGTTATTAATCAAACTACCATCGTCTGATGAATAATCAGCACCAATATTCATCGTGCCCGAATTGGTCAATATCGTATCAATACGTACATTACCGGTAATATTAGTTGTGCCATTGAGGTTAATGTCAGTATCAACCGTCCCGCCAGACCAGCTAAAGAGGTTACTTACGGTTAGATCATCCGTACCCTGCAATGATGAGCCCGTCATGGTGAGATTTGATACGGTTGGAGTGGTTACTCCTGAATTTAAAACCACACTACCTGTGCCAATAGTGATAGAGGTAGGCAAGGTAAAATTCGACGTATTTTATGGTAATGTTGCCACCATTGGTGGTTAGCGAGTTTGAGAGGCTTAATGTAGAGCCTGCATCAAAAATCACATTACCCGCTCCGATAGTTAAATCAGGTGTCGACAAACTAGATCCACTTAGGAATTGATAAGTCGCTGCTCCAGGAACAAAACTTACCGAAGTCGCAGAGGAAATGCTTGTAGTTGCTGTAAAAGTTCTAGGCCCTCTAAAATCTAATGTAGCTGTACCTGTAGCTATATAGGCACCCGTATCCGATGCCGGAGGCGTACCTGAAGGGTATATTTCAAAATCACCCGCACTTACATTAACTACTCCCGTATTAACAAATGTTGGTCCTTGAATAATATTTCGAGAGGTTCCTGTTTTATTGTATGTACCAATATTATTAAATTGTGCCGTATTGTGACCCGAAATTGCAGCAAGCGCGGCAGAACTAGTGCTATCGTTAAAAACACCATTAGCTAAGTTATTAAAGACTGCCGTTTGATAAATATAAATCCTTGGATTACCGGTACTTTTAGTCCAATTAATAGTTCCAGAATTATTCCAAACACTGGTGTCATACATTGAGAAGTCCGTTGCTATATTAGTTGTTGCACCCACTGGCGTTTCAAGTGTGATGCTATCAAGCAAGTAGGGAAATCCACTGGCTCCGCTGCTAGTATTCATTAGTGTAGAAACTGTGAGCTTGCCTGTACCACCCAACCGTCCAGAAGCGGTCAAGTTATTAGTCGTACTCGCCACGCCATTAAGGTCTAAAGTACTAACACCATTTATGAAGATATCCGTTGCTGCTAAATTATCATTAAAAGTAACAACATGTGTTCCATCAGCTGAGGTTGTCGTTAAAGTACCCGTTGTTGTTGCCCCTGAAATAGTTGCATTTACATTATTTGTAGTCAAAGTAGGAAATGTAATTACACCACCATTGGCATCTAGGTTAAGCGTTAACGTACCCGTTCCACTGCCTGTGAAAACCGTCGCGGCATTAAATGCTAAGTTGAGCTGACCAACCGTTGAGGTGATATTAAGTGTTTCATCCGTATTCGTTGCCGTAGTTCTAATTATTTGCGAATCGGCATTAAAACTGAGTGTTGCATTACCCCCACCCGTTTTTGCAATATCATCATTGATAGTAATAGTGCCCGGTTCTGCCCCTCCACCATTGGTTGCAATCGTCACACTTGTGCCAACATTAAGTGCATTTTGTATTGAACCTGTTGTTACTATTGCACCAGTAGCATTCGCTGTGAAATTAGGACTCGGATCAACATTGGTATCGGGTCCTGCTGCTTGTATGGTTAAGTTAAATGGATCAATGAGCCACTCACCTCCCAAGCCCAATGGTGAAGTAGCATCAGGTACGTATTCACCTAAGTCTAAATAACCTCCTGATGTTTCAATAAAGCCACCATCGCCACCTTCTGCTCCACCTCGGGCAAAGATTTGACCATACATACGTGTTGCTTCATCTGACCAAACAATCACTTTGCCGCCATCACCGTTAGTAATTGCATCAGCCTTAATTTCTACTGACTCTGCTACATACGTTCCTTTAGCATTCTTAACGTCATCATTGCCACCAAGATAGTCACCGCCAATCAGCACTTCACCACCTCCCGTTTCGCCTGAGGCATCAATTGAAGCGTTATTAATTATCCCTACGTATTCCCCTAATATTTCAACCTTTCCACCTGCATCACTGCTTCCAGTCGCTTGAACCGTGCCTGAAACCCAGGTTGTACCTATCTCACTTTCAATTTGGATATTGCCACCATTACTACCACTTGCAGTAATAGTGGCCCCAACCTCAACCGTAATATCATGTGTAGCTGCTAAAACAATCTGTCCTTGGCTATCAACAGACACACTATCGGCATTAATAGAGCCCGAGTGAGTAATGGTTCCTGCAAAAATACTTGCAGCACCGCCATAGGTAATCATGTTGCCCAGGTTAGTGACTTCATTTGTTGATGCTTGAACTTCAAAGACAATATTTTCAGTATCAAAACTGGCTAAGGTTAACTTTTCACCTGCAGCTAAAATAATCTGCCCGCCTTGAGTTTCAATAATCCCGCTGTTTTCTATATTGGGTGCTATGAGGTAAACATCCCCATTTAATCCCGCTTTAATATAGCCCTGACTTTGAATCGCGCCATTTTGTGCACTACCATCGAACTGCATATTGCCGTTCAAAAAATCTTGATCGGTAAGGTTTAAACTAGATGCAATTAATCCAGCTGTATCAACCACCGAGTTCGGGCCAAACACAATGCCATTAGGATTAATGAGGAAGACTTTGCCATTAGAAAGTAGTTGGCCCATTATCTGAGAAGGGTCTTGGCCGATTACTCTATTTAATATGGCACTGTGGCTGCCTTGCTGAATAAATTGAGTGATTTCGTTAGGCGAGATACCAAAGGATTGCCAGTTTATGACCGCACCTGGCGAATTGGTAATACTCAGTACATTTGCTGATGGGGATGAAATTTCGACTTGACCATGAACGACTTCAGCGCCCTGTGGATTGGCGTGAGATCGTTGTACAACAACGCTAATTGTCGAAAGTAATATCCAGCTTATTAAGATGATTGTCTTACTCATACACTCACCTATCTCAAGAACTAAATATTCTGTTCTGTTTTACTTACTATACGCCTTGATCTTATAGAATGGTACACTCGAAATAGTCATCAAAATTTTCGTCAAGAAAATCGTAGTTCTCCCAAAATGACTCATCTATAGATTTAAAATATGGGTCATTTCTTAATAAAGGCGGTATGCGATCTAATCTAAGCAAATTTCCATCTTTATCTACATCATAACGAGAAGCTTCTTCTATCCCTAGGTCTAGATATTTCTTGTCTGTTTCTGTGGTCGTCAAATGACCTTTATAAACGGCAAAGAATAATCCAAAACGATATGTCTTAATTGGATAGCTGGAAAACAGGTTTTCGTGATTAATCAACACTTTGTCAGGCCGTGGCGCAGGGTTATCATCGATAAATGGGGGCGTCTCAGGTAAGGCTTTAGGTTTACTACCTTTATCTGGCACGATCACCACACTTCCTTTAGTTAATACTACCTCACCAACATCGGTTTTAATAGAAATTGCACCTTCCCATACACTGGCAAACAAACCATCACCCATGGCCAGTATTGCTGTATCACTGATTTCTTTACTTCCTGGCGCCACACAATTACCAACACAAACCAGATCAAAGCCTGTGCCTCTAATCCCAATAGTCGCTACTGGTGTATTCACTTGGTAGGCTTCTTTGTTCTCTTCGCCTATTAGGCCTGTTAAGGCGCGTAAGCCACCCTGAATCAAATCAAACAGAGCTTTATCTTGCCCACCAGAAGTTTGCTCAAACTGCAAAGTATCAATTTTAAACGTAGTTTCAGCCTGAATAGTGATCCGACCTTTATCTCGAAAAGCTAAGACGGCATAAGCATCTTTTCCTGATAAAAGCGTATCTCCTTGGTATAGAGGTGCCCCCTTAACCGCCAACCTTGAATACTGTGTGTTGCTGGTGATTGTCAGCGTGCCTTTTATTTCGGCCACACGTCCAACGACAAAAGCTGAAGGTTTTTGCTGAACTTGATAGTTTTCGGCTTCTTGTTCACATTCTTCTTGGCATAGACGTACGTCGAAATCAGCGTCGCGTACTATTGTCGTCGTATTGCGTGCATGTAGTTTAAAACCTTCCGGATTGAGTTTGCTTATACTGCCTGTACTTGCACGAAGACCACCCGAATGAAGTCTGACCTCTGCTTGATTTTCTGCTTGTTTAAATTTTTCTAAATGAAAAATGGTGTTAGGCCGTAAACTCATTCGAGTGCCATCGTCGAATTCAATAACCACAAAACTTTTCTCACCGGTGGTCAACATATCGCCTTCAAAAATAGCTGCCTCGGCACCTAAAACCCGTACATCACCACCACCTGTTTCGGCAGTTGTTATTCCGCGTGCAAATACTGCTTTACCAATTTGAGTTTGAGCAAAAAGTTGGGGCGTTATCACTAAACTCAATATTAAAACCAGTAATAACCGTTTCATAATTTAAAACCTTAATAAAAGATTTATATGAACTTTGGCATTGCCATAATCAGCCGTCGTATCTCGAAGATGTTCAGCTTCATTAATAACATAACCATAATCAAGCGCTAGGTTAATGTGTTTCTCCCAATTCCAGCGAGCACCTACACCTACGCTCATTATACTATCGCTATTTTCTTCTCCAGGCTGCACCGCTTCTCTATCCATATAGCCATAATCAATAAAGCCAAGAAGACGCAGGTCTTTCAATGATTTTATTGGTGGCGTCCATAGCTCAGCACTCAGTCGGGCACCACTATCACTGGCTACTGATCGCTCTTCAAAGCCTCGAACAGAGTTCATGCCACCAAGACCGAATTGCTCACCAGGAATAAGTGCATCATTAGTCAGTTGCGCATCAACAAGGCCTCTAAGCAACCAATCATTGGATAAGAAATAATTAACATAAGCACTAACATTCCAGCGCTGCCAGTTTGTGTCTGCCTCTATACGGTTTGCGGCATATTCATCATCACTGTTTTTACCACCCGCACCGGTATTAATGTTGAATGACGCTGACATGCCCGTTTGTATGACATCTGTTTTGTAATGCCCCACATAAGATAGAAACAGAGGCCGACTTCTTACATCCGAGGATAAATTGATGCCTGAAAACAAGGCATCATTGGTAAATAATTTATCCATCAATCCTACGTTTACTTCATGCGAGTAATTACCGCGACTTAACAAGATATGATTAACATTAAAACCGAGGAACTGACCTGCACCGCTAATATCTAGTGAGTTTATTGTGCCGCTGTCCACATCCGAAGATGAATAAAACATGCTGACTTGGCTTGCCAGTTTATAAATAGGTATTGAATAACTTAGCCCGTATTGTTTAACGTCTTCTGGGTATTTCTGTGACGTCGTATAGCTAGCAGTAAAAACGTCATCCTTACCAAATAAGTTGGTATGTTGACCACCGCCAGTAAGCCTAACTCTGCCTGTTTGTTCTGTACCAATATTATTAATGCCAACAAAGCCAAAGTAAGGTCGGCTATCTTTAATTTTCACCTCGGCATCGACCGTATCTTCTGCCTGTCCCTTTTTGATATTTATAATATGTTCACGTGAAGGATGACGGTTAGCCAATAACAACTCACGTGCAATTTCATGAGTATTCAATCTAGCTTGAGGTTTCAGGGATGGCAGGCTTTGTAAGATGTGCTCATCAGAGAAGTATTCACTGCCTGTGATTCTGGCTTCACCCAACTTAAATGCGATGACATTTAACCGAATAACACCTTTATTCATCGTCTGAGGGGGTAATTGAACTCTGTGAAAAGCATAGCCTTGTTTAGCATGAGCCTCTTCTAACGCTTTTGCAGCAGCTAAAAGTTTTTCCAAACCTTGATGGTGACCTAAAAAATCAGCCAGGACAGTATCTGTAGTTTTAGCATCTAATCGATTGTCACCTTCAATAGCAAAGGTGGAAACATCAAACTCAACTTGAGGAGTAGCGGCGTCAGCAAGGCTTAGGGAAAAAAAGAATATCCCAATTAATGTTAGGCAAGAGCCACATATTTTTCCTAATTTAGATAAAGCCATAGGTATAAATAAATCTTATCTCATATGAACATTTACACACTGTCGAAATCATTTTAAGCACTATACTAATACCACTAATGTACCCGACGTTCCTTGTATATCGTACGCTACGACCACAATAGTTATGTTTTTTAGAGTAGCTGTCAAATTTCATTCTTATAATTAAATATCTTTAGACTGATATTCTTTGGTAGAATCCCATGCGCATAAATAAACTGCTATATATTTAGTGTTTTAATGGCATCACAATAACGAATGTTATGCTCTCTACAACGATATAAAATATAAGAAGACCGGATTAATTCAATGCTGTTGATGCTCGACAATTACGATTCATTTACCTATAACCTAGTGCAATACTTCGGTGAACTAGGTGCCGATGTACATGTGCATCGTAATGACAAAATAACACTCGAAGAAATTGAAGCATTAAACCCAGATAAAATTGTTATTTCTCCGGGTCCATGCACACCGAATGAGGCAGGAATATCACTAGAGGTTATCAAACACTTCTCTGGTAAGAAACCCATCCTTGGTGTCTGTTTAGGGCATCAATCTATCGGCCAAGCATTTGGTGGTAACATCGTCCATGCTGGCGAAATAATGCACGGAAAGACCTCTTTTGTTTACCACAATAACTCTAGTGTATTTAAAGGCTTAGACAATCCTTTTAAAGCTACACGTTATCATTCTTTAGTGATAGAGCAAAAGTCAATTCCCGATTGTTTTGAGATCACGGCATGGACTCAAACAGCTAATGGTGAATTAGATGAAATCATGGGGATTCAACATAAAACATTACCTATTGAAGGTGTGCAATTTCATCCCGAATCTATTCTGACTGAACAAGGTCATGAATTACTCAAAAACTTTCTTGAGCGATAACACGGCAGCGAGATTAACTATGGATTTGCAAACAGCGATTAAGACCGTTATTCAAAAAAAGGATCTGACAAGTCACGATATGCAGACTGTGATGAAAACCATCATGACAGGCAATGCAACATCTGCCCAAATCGGTGGTTTTTTGGTGGGCCTGCAAATGAAAGGTGAAACCGTAACTGAAATTGCTGCCGCCGCAAAAGTAATGCGTGATCTTGCTACACCTGTCGACATTATCGGCGACCATATCGTTGATACTTGCGGCACCGGTGGTGATGGCGCCAGTACATTTAATATATCAACGGCCAGTGCCTTCGTAGTCTCGGCCGCAGGTGCAACCGTGGCCAAACATGGTAACCGTTCTATTAGCAGTAGTTCAGGTAGTGCTGATGTCTTAGAAGCCGCCGGCGTTAATTTAGACATCACACCAGAGCAAGTGAAACACTGCATTGAAACAGTAGGTGTTGGCTTCATGTTTGCTCAAAAACATCATGGTGCCATGAAACATGCTATCGGTCCTCGTCGTGAAATGGCCGTCAGAACGATTTTTAACCTACTTGGCCCATTGACTAATCCTGCCAGAGCTAAGAACCAAGTATTAGGTGTGTTCGACAGAAAGTGGGTTGAACCGATGGCGCAAGTGCTCAAGGAACTGGGCAGCCAACATGTCTTGGTAGTACATGCTGAGGATGGACTAGATGAAATCAGTATTGGCTCTGATAGTTATGTTGCCGAACTTAATAACGGTGAAATCAACACCTATACAATAAAACCCGAAGACTTCGGTTTACAACGTAAGGATATTGGCCAACTGGCAGTGAGTGATGCCAAACAAAGTTTGGCCATCATTCAAGCTATTTTTGCTGGCGAACTAGGCCCTGCACGAGATATTGTCAGTTTAAATGCTGGCGCCGCCATCTACGCTGCTGATTTAACAGCCTCACTTGCCGAAGGCATCACTCTGGCACAACAACATATTGATAATGGCACAGCACAACAAAAACTCGATGAGTTTGTTGCCTGTACTAATGCCTAAATAAATTTAAGAGCACACCATGACCGACACACCTGATATCTTAAAAAAAATCCTACAGCGTAAAACTGAAGAGATTGCCGAGCGTAGCAAAGCCGTTAGTTTGCAACAGATGAATGAACTCGCTGAGATTGCAGATCCGGTGCGTGGTTTTGTTGAGGCTATCGAAGCGAAGATTAATGCAGGTAAATCTGCAGTCATCGCCGAAATAAAAAAAGCATCGCCAAGCAAAGGTCTGTTACGCGAGAATTTCATTCCTGCCGACATTGCGAAAAGCTATGAACAACATGGTGCTGCGTGTTTATCGGTTTTAACCGATAAAGACTTTTTCCAAGGTAATGAGCTTTATTTAAAACAAGCACGTGAAGCGTGTTCTTTACCCGTTATTCGGAAGGATTTTATTATTGATCCTTATCAGGTCTATGAAGCTAGAGCTATTGCTGCTGACTGTATCTTATTAATCGTTTCAGCCCTGAATGATGAACAACTGATTGAGTTATCTGATCTTGCCATGCAGCTTGAAATGGATGTGTTAGTTGAAGTTCACAATTTAGAAGAGCTTGAACGTGCCTTATTATTAAATTTACCTTTAATCGGCATCAATAATCGTAACTTAAGTACGTTTGAAACTAGTTTAGACACCACATTAGATTTATTAGCACGTATTCCCGATAGCCATACTGTAATCACAGAGAGTGGTATTCATGCTCCTACCGATGTGGCATTAATGCGTGAACATAAAGTGAATGGGTTTCTCGTTGGTGAAGCCTTTATGCGCGCTGACGATCCGGGTGCACAGTTGAGTAAATTATTCAGTTAAATTAATTGCCGTCACGATGCTCATCATCATAGACAATCATGGTTTTGCCATGCGCCCATAAAATACCCGCATCTTGTAGTGATTTTAATACCCGACCAGCCATTTCACGCGAACAACCAACCATTCGACTAATTTCTTGTCGAGTCACTTTAATTTGCTTGCCTTCAGGATGTTTCATCGCATCAGGCTGACTGGCTAATTCTTGTAATGCTGATTCTACTCGCCCTGCTACATCTAAAAAGGCCAGATCGCTTGCTTTACGGTTAGACGCTAATAAACGCTTAGCCATTTGTTCCGCTAAGATTTGCAATAACGCAGGGTAGCAAGCTTTCAATTTATTATTAGCCTGTGATTTAATTTGCGCATAGGTGATTTCTTCAGTTCGGCACTCACTGCGCGTACGCACCGTTACAGTACGATCACCAACATTAGAAAAGAGTCCTATCTCACCTAAAAAGTCACCTTGACTTAAATAGGCAATGATCAATTCTTCACCCTTTTCATTTTCCATGCTGATGGTGACTGAGCCTTCACGAATGTAATAAAGCGTATCAGCAGCGGAACCAGGACGAATGATGGTGGTTTTTGCTGGATACAGCTTGCTATGACAACAATGAAAAAAGTCTCCCAAGCCCTGCTCTATTTCTTTAAATCGTAAATAATCCATCACATTCCCTGAAAACTGTGCATTTGCGTACTGAATTATGCACTAAAAAACTGTCGACTAGTGCTGAATATGGCAAAATTAGCGTTATTTTTCAATATGTAGGTTAAATTTTAATGAAAGCACGAGTGAAATGGGTCGAAGATGTGATGTTTTTAGGCGAATCAGGAACTGGCCATACCGTTGTTATGGATGGTCCTGAAGAAATGGGTGGCCATGGTACAGGCATGCGTCCTATGGAGCTGTTACTCCTTGGTTTAGGTGGCTGCACCGCATTTGATGTCGTCACTATGCTTAAAAAATCACGACAGGACATCCATGACTGTGTCGTTGAAATTGATAGCGAACGCAGTGAAGAAGTACCAAAGGTATTCACTAAAATTAATGTTCACTACAAAGTCATCGGCAAAGGTTTAAAAGAAGCTCATGTTAAACGTGCGGTGGAACTATCAACTGAAAAATACTGTTCTGCCTCTTTAATGCTAGGTAAAACAGCCGAGATCACACACGATTACGAAATCATTGATAGTGAGCAATAGGTGCTAGAGCCCATCTTAAAAACAACTTGCCAACCTCGATTTGGAGAATAAAAAATGAAGCGTCCAGCTGCAACCGGTGGCATGCGACATATCGCACTCTTTGTGACTGATCTAGCGGCATGTGAACATTATTATGTTGATTTATTAGGCATGTCAGTAGAATGGCGCCCAGATAATGACAATGTGTACCTAACATCGGGTAATGATAATTTGGCTCTTCACCGTGCCAGTGAAGACTTTGATACTAGTGGTCCACAAAAACTCGATCATATTGGTTTTATTATCAATACCCTAGATCAAGTCGATGAATGGTTTGAATTTTTACAACACCACAATGTTAAAATAAGACAGGCACCTCGAACCCACCGTGATGGAGCTCGAAGTTTTTATTGTTATGACCCTGCAGGAACTGTTGTGCAGATCATATTTCACCCACCTATTTCTTAACGTATAAATGAAAACATATATCTATAAAAGTAGTCGAAAAGACGAACTCTACCTCTATCTCACTAAAAAAGATGATTTTTCAGCCGTACCTCAAGCACTCTATGACTCTATGGGTAAAGAACCAATATTTGTCATGGAAGTTGAGTTATCCGCTAAAAGAAAATTAGCCAGAGAAGATCTCGACAAAGTGAAAAAAAACTTAGAAACACATGGTTATCACGTGCAAATGCCAATGCCTGTACAGAATTTAACTAACTTTAAAGAGCCGCCAAAATACGTTAATTAGTAATCGCTAATGAATGGATTTTTTCTCAGCTTAATAGATAGCGCTATCTATTTTAGAAGAATACACAGTATTATTCGGTCTATGCTTTTCCACTCATATCTGCAAACGTTTTCCGGTCGAGAACCATGAAGACCTTTTTATTAAATCGACCATTCGGATTTCGATCGTTCATTGTCGCCATAATACTGGCTTTAACGTTTGAATTATCGTGGGCTGAAGATCACAGTCAGTCACCGTCAAGTCAATTTCCAAGCCCACAAATAATTGAACTACAAACCTTAATACAGCTTGCTGATGATAATATTCGGCAGTCTCAGTATGAACAAGCATTAACCTCGTTAACGCGCGCTTATGAGCTTAGTGAAACACTTGAGGACGATGAACTAAGCAACAATGTGCTCAATTCCATAGCAAAGGTATATTTCAACACCGGGCAGTATGAGCAAGCACATCGCTATTACAGTGAGTTAGTCACCGTTGATAAGGCCAATGGTGACCAAGAAGCGCTTGCCGTGTCCTTGTTCAATCTCGGTCACGTGAATGCCAGCTTAAAAAATCACCTTGTGGCTGAAACTAATTTTGAACAGTCACTAGCCATAAGTCGTGATTTAGAAGATCAATCAGGCATGGCTTACACACTAAAAGCAATGGGGGTCAACGCCCAAGCTCAATTAAATTTCGACTCCGCACGTACATATTTAACAGAAGCACTGCAAGACTTTGCAGTTGTAAATGATGCCGTTCAAATTGCTGCCGTACATCGTCACTTAGGTGATATTGCTCAAACCAAAAACCAGTTTGAAATAGCTTTGACTCATTATGAAGCGGCTTTGCCAACACTCGCTGAAAGCGCATCAAATATGGTCTTATTAAGGACCTACCGCGGATTAAGCACCGCGTATGAACAATTACAGCAATATGAACAGGCCTTTATCAGTCAGCGCGCCTACACTCAACTATTACAGCTACAACTGGAACAACAAACCAGAGAAACAACACAACGCTTGCAAGTACAGTTTGAAACCCAACAATTTGCTGATTCCAACAAACGCCTAGCACTACTTAATCAAAGCCAACAACAAGAACTACAACATCGGCAACAACTCTTACAGATGCAGTATCTTGTCATTGGCCTCGCTATTGGCGTTCTCATTTTAGTGGCCATTCTATGGTGGCGAAGCCGGTTATATGCTCGTCACATGGAACGACTTGCTACCACCGATGAACTCACGAGCTTACTCAACCGGCGTGCTATTGTGGAATATGGCATGCATGAATGGCAGCGTGCCAAACGATTTAATCGCCCTCTTTGTTGTCTACTTTTTGATATTGATCACTTTAAAAATATTAACGATACATTAGGTCATGCTGCTGGAGACAAAGTGCTTATAACCTTAGCTGCCACGGTGCAATCTTCGCTAAGAAAAACTGATGCCTTTGGTCGCTTTGGTGGCGAAGAATTTTTACTTATTGCCACAGAGACCGATACTCAACAAGCCAAAATTCTAGCTGAGCGGATCCGTCACGAAATTGAAACAACCATTTATGAAGGAGTCACTGACCGTACTATCACCGTCAGCATTGGTATTGCGACAATGCAAGATGAAGTATCACTTGATGAATTAATTGCTCATGCGGATAAAGCCTTATATCAAGCTAAAGACCGAGGCCGTAATCAAGTCGTTATTTATCAAACAGATACCACTTAATAAACCATTCTAACCTTTCTGTTCTGTCCGTATAACTTTGCTAGAAATCTATTTAAAATTACTCTGTTAGCTTTCTGAACTTAATAAGTCCGTAAGGTGGTATAACTGTGCCAGTGCTTGTTTAGGGCTGAGTTCATTGGGATCTAATTTGCTTAAGTATTGCTCGACTTTAGACGGCCCAACGGGCTGATTAAACAAATCAGTTTGTTGCGTCTCCCGATTATCAGAAGACTGATGGCTATTCTGCTCGAGCTGCAGCAGTTTCTTCTTGGCTGCACGGATCACATCCTCAGGGACACCGGCCAACTGTGCAACTTGTATTCCATAACTTTGATTGGCAGCCCCTTGTTTAACCTGATGTAAAAAGACAAGCTTGTCACCATGTTCAACAGCATCTAAATGCACATTCTTTGCTTTGTCATACTGCTCAGGCAATTGTGTTAATTCAAAATAATGGGTTGCAAACAAGGTGTAAGCACCAATATCACGGATCAGTTTTTCTGCACATGACCATGCGAGAGCTAAACCATCAAAGGTACTGGTACCTCGGCCAATTTCATCCATTAATATCAGACTCCGATGAGTCGCATTATTAAGTATATTAGCCGCCTCATTCATTTCAACCATGAATGTTGAACGGCCTGAGGCCAAATCATCTGATGCACCAATACGGGTAAAGATCTGATCTACTGGGCCAATGATAGCTTTACTTGCTGGAACAAAACTGCCTATATGCGCCATTAATACAATTAAGGCTACTTGGCGCATATACGTCGATTTACCACCCATATTCGGGCCCGTTACCACTAACATTCGTTGTTGCTCGGTCATCAATAAATCATTGGGATAAAATTTATTGTCTACAAACGCTTCGACAACCGGATGACGTCCGCCCTCAATGACAATACCATCCCTATCTGACAGTTCAGGAGCAACATAATCTAATGCTTCTGCACGTTCTGCCAAATTAGTTAATACATCCAATTCTGCTAAGGCACTTGCCGATACTTCAAGTGCCGGTAAATCAGGCGCCACCTTATCAAACAACTCATCATATAACCGTTTTTCTAGCGCTAATGCATGTTCATTTGCACTTAATACTTGCTCTTCAAATTTTTTCAATTCTGGTGTGATGAATCGCTCGGCATTTTTTAGTGTTTGCCTACGGACATATTCCGTAGGCAACTCAATATTATGAGATCGACTAAATTCTATGTAATAACCATGCACACGGTTATAGCCAACCTTTAACGTGGAAATTCCGGTTCGCTCTCGTTCTCGTTGCTCTAAGTCGACCAGAAATTGGTTAGCATTGTCATGAATATTTCGCAGCTCATCCAGCTCTTGATCATAACCAGCAGCAATCACCCCACCATCACGAATTAACACCGGTGGGTGCTCAACCAGTGCTTTTTGCAATAACTCAAATAATTCGGGGAAATGGCCTAGTTCACGATCGAGTTGTGGTAGGCGACCGCCTTCGAAGGCACTCAGAAACTGATGCAAATTTGGTAAGGAAGCAAGTGTATTTCGTAACTGCATAAAATCACGAGGTCGTGCGGACCTAAGTGCAATTCTCGTCAGTGTTCGTTCAATATCACCCAAGCTTTGTAACTGTTGCCGCCCCTCTTCAATCTGTTGTTGGACGATAAACTGCTGAATCGCTGATTGACGTTGTTGCAAGACATAACGGTCACGTATAGGCCGTAATAACCAACGTCGTAATAGACGTGCACCCATTGGCGTTGCCGTTTTATCAAGCACTGATAAAACCGTATGTTCACGCCCTCCGGATAAATTTTGTTCTAGCTCCAAGTTTCGTCGAGACTGAGGATCCAGCCGAATACTGTCATCAGCATGTTCCACTGTGAGTTTACGTAAGTGAGGTAAAGCCGTACGGTGCGTTTCTTTAGCATAATTAAGCAAACAGCCCGCAGCTGTAATCGCTAAATCTAAATTCTCACAACCAAAACCATTTAAATCAGAGGTTTTGAAATGTTCACAGAGCCGTCGTCTAGCTAAATCCAAATCAAAATGCCATTGCGGCAGAGTTCGGATTTGTTTTTTAAATTCAGGGAAATTATCTAACTCAGCTTCATCCAGTAAAATCTCGGCCGCTTGCAGCCGGGCCAGCTCAGACAACAGCTCCGATATGGAATTAAACTCACTAACCGTAAATCGACCACTACTTAACTCTACTGTGGCTACGCCATAACGCCCTTTCGACTGATATACGCTAGTTAATAAGTTCTCAGCTCTACTTTCTAACAGTGACTCTTCAGTTAAGGTTCCCGGTGTCAATACGCGTACCACTTGCCGTTCAACGGGACCTTTACTAGTCGCTGGATCACCTATTTGTTCACAAATCGCCACCGATTCGCCAATTTTGATCAACCGTGACAAATAAGAATCTGCCGCATGATAGGGCACACCAGCCATCGGTATCGGTGAACCGGCACTGCTTCCTCTTGCCGTTAAGGTAATATCTAACAGTTCCGCAGCTTTATGAGCATCATCAAAAAATAGCTCATAAAAATCGCCCATGCGATAAAACAATAAATAATCGGGATGTTCGGCTTTGATACGCATATATTGCTGCATCATCGGCGTATGAGTTGAAGTTGTGTTTTTTGCCATCGGCATAGTTTAACGTATAGCGTTATATTTAGGTTTACACGATAGGGGAATTATTATTTCTAATAACGATCTTCAAATTCTTATTCAAAATGTCGCAGACATATTGAATAAGCAGCAATGGCATCTGGCGACATCTGAATCCTGTACCGGTGGTTGGCTATCAAAGTGCTGCACTGATCTTTCAGGCAGCTCTACGTGGTTTGATCGTGGTTTTGTTACTTACAGCAATAAATCAAAACAAGATTTATTGAATGTATCTTTAGCGACACTCGAGCAACATGGTGCCGTCAGTGAGCAAACAGCCATCGAAATGGCACAAGGCGCCCTAGATAATTCGGATGCAAATATCAGTGTGGCCATCACCGGCATTGCAGGTCCGGATGGAGGCACAGTAGAAAAACCTGTTGGTACTGTTTGGTTAGCTTGGTCCATCAAAAATGGGGCTACCAAATCAGAACATATTCACTTGAGTGGTGATAGAGAACAAATCAGATATCAAGCTGTTATCGCCGCACTACAAGGAATCGTTAAAAACGCTAGAGACTGATACTTATCTATGGGATAATCACTTCTTTTTATAATCATGTTCAAGGGTTATCGCATATGAACGACAATAAAAAGCAAGCACTAGGCGCAGCACTCGGTCAAATTGAAAAGCAATTTGGTAAAGGTGCTGTGATGCGTTTAGGTGATGCTGCTGCTTCACGTGACATCGAAGCTGTCTCAACCGGCTCTATTGGACTTGATGTGGCCTTGGGCATAGGCGGATTGCCGCGCGGTCGAGTTGTCGAAATCTACGGACCTGAATCTTCAGGTAAAACAACTTTAACTTTACATGCCATTGCCGAAATGCAAAAAACGGGCGGCACGGCAGCCTTTGTTGATGCTGAACATGCATTGGATCCACTTTACGCAGAAAAATTAGGTGTCAACATTGATGACTTATTAGTCTCTCAACCAGATACCGGCGAACAAGCGTTAGAAATTACCGACATGTTAGTTCGCTCAGGTGCTGTTGACGTTATCGTCATTGACTCCGTTGCTGCACTCACACCTAAAGCCGAAATTGAAGGTGATATGGGTGATAGTCATATGGGCTTGCAAGCTCGATTGATGTCACAAGCTTTACGTAAACTGACTGCAAATATTAAGCGTTCAAATACCTTGGTTATTTTCATTAACCAAATTCGTATGAAAATCGGTGTTATGTTTGGTAGCCCTGAAACAACAACCGGTGGTAACGCCCTTAAATTCTACGCTTCTGTGCGTTTAGACATTCGCCGTATTGGTGCCATCAAAAAAGGCGATGAAATCAAAGGGAATGAAACTCGCGTCAAAGTGGTTAAAAATAAAGTCGCTCCGCCCTTCAAGCAGGTCGAATTTGACATTCTTTATGGCGAAGGAATTTCACTGGAAGGTGAACTCATCGATCTCGGCGTAAAAGAAAACATCGTCGAGAAATCTGGTGCTTGGTATAGCTACAATGGCACGAGAATTGGACAAGGCAAAGATAATGTTCGTGCATACTTGAAAGAAAACAAGGCCACCGCTGATGAAATCGAAGCCCAAATCCGCGCTGTAATGCTACCTAAAAAACCATCTACTAAAGCAGACAGTGCTAAAAAAGAAGATGTTAAGGCTTGAGAAAGCAGTCTCTCAACGAACGAGCAATGAACTTGCTTGCTCGACGAGAACATAGTGTTACCGAGTTAAAAAATAAATTATTAAAAGCTGACTTTGATATTGACGATATTTATAACGTCATTGCAAAGTTAACTGAAGCTGGGTTGCAAAGTGATGATCGTTTTGCTGAAAACTACCTACGTTACCGATCACAACGTGGGTTTGGCTACCAAAGGATTACATTAGAGTTAAGGGAGCGTGGTGTTGCCGCTGATATAATCAACGACACACTCGATAAATCTGACATTGATTGGTTTACGCTTGCCGCCGCCGCGCGATGCAAACGTTTTGGAGAGCATTATCCAGATACACATCAAGACCGGGCTAAGCAACAACGGTTTTTACAGTATCGCGGTTTTACTCATGAACAAATAACTGAAAGTTTTAATTTTAAATAAAATGAAAAGTAGCTCAGATATCCGACAATTGTTCCTCGACTTCTTTGCAAGTAAGGGCCATGAAATTGTATCCAGCAGTCCACTTGTGCCTGCCAACGATCCAACGTTGTTATTTACCAATGCGGGCATGGTCCAATTCAAGGAGCTATTTCTCGGACAAGAAGTCCGAAAATATAGCCGAGCGGTGACCAGTCAGCGTTGCGTTCGGGCCGGTGGTAAACATAACGATCTAGAAAATGTAGGTTATACCGCACGTCATCATACGTTTTTTGAAATGTTAGGTAACTTCAGCTTTGGCGACTACTTTAAACGCGAAGCGATTCAATATGCTTGGGAGTTTTTAACCGTTACGTTAGGACTACCTGAAGAAAAACTTTGGATTACTGTTTTTGATGAAGATGATGAAGCAGCTGAGATCTGGTTAAAAGAAATGGGAGTTGATCCTAGTCGTTTATCCCGCATTGGTGCTAAGGATAACTTTTGGTCTATGGGTGATACCGGTCCTTGCGGTCCTTGTTCCGAGATCTTTTATGACCATGGCACCGATGTGGCAGGTGGTCCTCCAGGCACACCTGAAGAAGACGGTGATCGTTATATTGAAATCTGGAACCTCGTGTTCATGCAATATAACCGTGATGCTGAAGGTACATTAACACCGTTACCAAAACCATCTGTCGATACGGGAATGGGCTTGGAGCGTTTAGCTGCTGTATTGCAAGACGTACATAATAACTATGATATTGATCTATTCCAACGTCTGATTAAATCAATTCAAGCATTGTCAGGTACTAAAGATTCATCAAATACGTCATTACGTGTCATTGCAGATCATATACGCTCATGTGCCTTTATGATCACGGATGGTGTACAACCTTCCAATGAAGGTCGAGGTTATGTATTACGTCGTATCATCAGAAGAGCCATTCGACACGGTCATAAACTCGGTTTAAAAGACGAATTTTTTCACAAGCTAGTTGCTCCTCTTGTTTCTGAAATGGGTGAAGCTTTTCCAGAATTACCTAAGGCACAAGCGATCGTCGAACGTTCTTTAAAACAAGAAGAAGTACGTTTTGCAGATACCTTAGACAATGGTCTAAAAATCCTTGAGTTAGCTATTGAAGAAATGGCTGATAAAGAAATCCCCGGTGAAACAGTGTTCCTGTTGTACGACACCTATGGTTTTCCTATTGATCTGACTGCTGATATTGCTCGTGAACGAAATTTAACTATCGACATTGCAGGCTTCGAACGGGCGATGGAAGCACAACGCACTCGTGCTCGATCAGCGAGTCAATTTTCCGGTGGCTTATCTGAAGAGATAACCATCGATAACGAAACAACGTTCTGCGGTTATGAGCAAAGTCAAAACCAAGCAACTATCAGTAATATTTTAGTTGATGGAGAGATTGTTGAACAATTGGTCGCAGGACAACAAGGCATTATCGTATTAGACAACTCGGCTTTTTATGCTGAGTCTGGTGGTCAAGCAGGTGATATTGGTCAGATATCCACCGGCACATCAAATTTTGATGTCAGTGATACACGAAAACAGGGTAAAGCCTTTGCTCATATAGGCACATGCCAAAATGGATCGTTCAAAGTAGGCGAAACAGTCACAGCTCATATTGATGAGTTTAACCGTGATGCGACAGCGCTCAATCACTCTGCTACTCACTTACTACATGCAGCTTTGCAACAGATTTTAGGTGATCATGTCGGCCAAAAAGGTTCATTAGTAAACGCGCAACGTCTACGTTTTGACTTCTCCCATTTTGAACCTGTCAATGCACAGCAACTTAAAGAAATCGAACGTTTGGTGAACCAAGAAATTAGATTCAATCATGAAATCGAAACTAATTTAATGGCCTTAGATGACGCGCGAGAAAGTGGTGCTATGGCATTATTTGGTGAAAAATATGATGAAGAAGTACGGGTATTACGCATGGGTGAATTTTCTACCGAACTCTGTGGTGGTACCCATGCTAGTCGTACCGGTGACATCGGCTTAATAAAGATCATCTCCGAAGTCGGTATTGCATCTGGAGTAAGACGGATCGAAGCCGTCACTGGTGCAACTGCATTAGAAGTCATTGAAACCAATGAAACACGTTTAAATGATGTCTCAGCCCTGATCAAAGCAAAACCAGAAAATGTTGAAGAAAAAACAGCCCAGTTAGTCCAGCGTTCACGCCAATTAGAAAAAGAACTAGAAGCACTCAAGAGTAAATTGGCCAGTAGTGCTGGCAGTGATTTAGCAAGTTCTGCACAAGAAATTAATGGCATTAAAGTATTGGCATCTCAACTTGAAGGTGCTGATGGAAAAAGCCTGCGCGATACCGTTGATCAGTTAAAAAATAAATTAGGTAGTGCAGCCATACTATTATCTGCAGTTGACGGTGAAAAAATCACGCTCATCGCTGGCGTGACTAAAGATATTACCGACAAAGTACGCGCCGGCGATTTGGTTGCTCACGTGGCAAGTCAAGTTGGCGGAAAAGGCGGCGGTCGACCAGATATGGCACAAGGTGGTGGTAATCAACCTGAAAACCTATCAGCAGCATTAAATTCAGTCACAGACTGGGTAAGTTCACAGTTGGAAAAATAAAGTATGGCTTTAATCGTACAAAAATATGGTGGTACTTCCGTTGGTACCGTAGAACGTATTCAAGAAGTAGCAAAGCAATTAGTCGCGCATCAAAAACAGGGGCATGACTTAGTGGTGGTTGTTTCTGCCATGAGTGGTGAAACCAATCGTCTTGTTGGTCTTGCTAATGAAATCAATGATCATCCCCGCGGCCGAGAACTTGATGTTTTACTATCGACCGGTGAGCAAGTCACTATCGCCCTGCTTTCACTTGCTTTGGAACAACTTGGTGTTCATGCAACATCATATACCGGCAGCCAAGTTAGAATCTTAACCGATAATACGCATAACAAAGCACGCATCATGGAAATTGATGACGCTAAAATTCATGCCGATCTTGCCAAAGGAAAAATTGTTGTCGTCGCTGGCTTCCAAGGTTGTGACGACAATGGCAATATCACCACCCTCGGTCGAGGTGGGTCAGACACAACAGCCGTCGCACTTGCAGCAGCATTGAAAGCAAAAGAATGTCAGATTTATACGGATGTTGATGGTGTTTATACCACCGACCCTCGCGTAGTTCCAGAAGCACGAAGACTCGATCAAATCACCTTTGAAGAAATGCTAGAAATGGCCAGCCTAGGTGCAAAAATTTTACAAATTCGGTCGGTCGAATTTGCCAGTAAATATAATGTCCCGTTACGTGTATTGTCTTCATTCACAGAAGGTGGTGGCACATTAATTACGGCAGAGGAATCTAAAATGGAACAAGCTCTTATTTCAGGTATCGCTTTTAACCGTGATGAAGCCAAATTAACCATCTTGGGTGTGCCCGATCATCCAGGTATCGCTTCGCAAATTCTCGGTCCAGTAGCCGCTGAAAATATTGAAGTGGATATGATCATTCAAAATACCGGCCACGATTCAACAACGGATTTCACCTTCACCGTTCATCGAAACGATTACACCAATGCGCTTAACGTTTTACAAAAAACAGCCACTGAATTAGGCGCAAGAGAAGTAACTGGCGATGACAAAATTGCAAAAATATCCCTCGTAGGTGTTGGCATGCGTTCACACGCAGGTATCGCAAGTACGATGTTTGAAACGCTTGCACAAGAAAGTATCAACATCAGCATGATTTCAACATCAGAAATAAAGATATCCGTTGTTATTGATGAGAAGTATTTAGAACTGGGGGTTCGCTCACTTCACAAAGCATTTGAGCTTGACCAACTTGACCCAAAATAGTGCGCGAATTTAATTTCTAATTCGAAAGCAGGAAAATTTCCTGCTAGAATATGTAACAAAGTGTGTTATTAAGCTTAAATTGTAGTAAAGAACTATGTAAGTTGACACAACGAGAGGGAGTTCAAATTCTAACAGGAAGTGTTTTAGGCACGAGGTCACTCTTAACGAATGAAGGGAGTCGAAAGTTCTCTTTTCTCCTCGAGCCATATAAGAGCAATATAGAGTAAGGAGAAAATCATGTTAATACTTACACGTCGCGTAGGTGAATCACTAATCATTGGTGATGATGTTGTCGTAAATGTTCTCGGTGTTAAAGGGAACCAGGTCAGAATTGGTGTTGATGCACCGAAAGAAATCTCAGTTCATCGTGAAGAAATCTACGATCGTATCCAGGCTGAAAAAGATCAGTCAAACGCGGGATAATTTTTTAGATTTTTACTAGATAATTAATTCAACCCTGATATAATGGTCGGCTTGAAACGGAGAGCTGGCCGAGTGGCTGAAGGCGCGCCCCTGCTAAGGGCGTATAGGTTAATCCCTATCGAGGGTTCGAATCCCTCGCTCTCCGCCATTGATTAAAATGACTGACTCCCACAAAGAGTAAAAGTTGATTGATTAAAGCGCCCGTAGCTCAGCTGGATAGAGTACCTGGCTACGAACCAGGCGGTCGCACGTTCGAATCGTGCCGGGCGCACCATTGATTTGGTATAAAAACAAACAGTTATCATTAATTTGATAGCTGTTTTTTTTTGTCTTTTCCCCATAGCGATCAACTTATCCCATAGATTATTCATTTTTATCTGCAAACAATCTGAAAGCTCTTTATATCAAGGCCGAGCAGCTCATCACTCATCGGTGACTATTCGCTCTTCACTCCCCCCACTCATACAGAGGGTGTATCAATTATGGTTTGCGTCGATAGACCGGTCAGTCATTTCAGTTGATTAATCTCAGCTTCGGCAAAATATTGCTCAACAACGCAGTAGTATCACAACAAAAGCACCACTATTAATACTCATATAATTTTAGTTTAATAAAAGCTTGATGCTACATAGCTTTGACCGTATAATTTGTCGCCTTGAAGCGCCCGTAGCTCAGCTGGATAGAGTACCTGGCTACGAACCAGGCGGTCGCACGTTCGAATCGTGCCGGGCGCACCATTAATTTGGTATAAAACAAACAGTTATCATTAATTTGATAGCTGTTTTTTTTTGACTGAAATTTATGGTCAATAATTGTTATCGGGCTACTCCTAGCCGTATCGGTTATCTCCGTCATTCATGACGCCATAAATTTTACTGGCAATACAACTCAATTGTTGTATATTTAATTTTAAGTCTGGTTTTGATGACCACTTAACTTAAGCCAAGTTTGTACATAGATTCTCTAATTCATTTTCTCAAAGGAGTTCAAAATGTCAGATTCTATTTATAGCCAAATTGGTGGTGCCGCTGCTGTTGATGCTGCTGTCGACATCTTTTATCGGAAAGTATTAACGGATGATTCCATTTCCTCCTTTTTCGATAGTACCGATATGGACGCCCAACGCGACAAACAAAAAGCCTTCTTAACTATGGTAATGGGCGGCCCTAATGACTACACCGGCAGAGATCTAAGAACCGCTCATGCTCCTCTAGTCGAACAAGGTCTAAACGAAGATCACTTTATGAGCGTTGCAGGTCATTTACAGGCGACCCTTGAAGAGCTTAATGTTCCTAGCAATCTAACATTGGCAATCATGAATGTTGCGGTTGGCACTATTGATGATGTATTAAACCGCTAAATTGACGTTTTGATTTGCCTGTAATCACTTATCAAGGCGAGCAGTATGTATCTAAGGCGGATGAATCCGTCTTAGATACTCTGCTTCGTCATCAAATTAATATTCCCTATTCATGTAATGCTGGCGTATGTCACTGTTGTATCATGGTCAGTGATTCAATAAAGCAGCCCTGTCCGGCTAACCTTGGTCTAAGAGATACATTGATCGCACAAGGATATATTCTTGCCTGTCAGTGCAAGCCAACGGACGCCATCACTGTCAAACATGCTGACGAATATGACATTTTTGCTGATGCCATTGTTATCGAGAAAAATATGCTTTCCGATACTGTATGTCAGTTAAAGTTACATTCAGCCATTGATCTCTATTATCGTGCTGGTCAATACATCAATATACGCATGCCAAATGGTCAGATCCGCAGTTATTCACTAGCCAGCCTGCCAAGCTATGATGATTATATTGAATTACACATCAAACGAATGTCCAATGGTGAGGTTAGTCATTGGCTTTGTGACGATATTAAACAGGGAGATACTGTCGAGATTCAGGGTGCATATGGTGACTGCTTTTATCTAACTCACCATGTCGAGCGAGATATCGTTATGATTGCAACAGGAACCGGCCTAGCCCCGCTGATAGGTATAATACGCGATGCGCTGGCTCATGGTCATCAAGGTACTATCCAACTCTATCACGGAGACCGAGACCACCAAGACCTGTATCTTGATAATGAATTACAAGCTATGGCTGAGCAATATGAAAACTTGGCATATTTTCCATGTGTATCAGCTATTGAACCTGCAACCGATAATCGTTTTTTTCATGGTCGTGCATCTGACTTAGCCTTTAGTCAAAACAAGGATTTGAAAAACTATTGTGTCTACCTATGTGGTTCACCGGCAATGGTTAAATCAGCAAAAAAACAAGCCTACTTAAATGGAGCAGACATGAAAAATATTTATGCCGATCCATTTATCACTAAGGAACTTCGCCAATCGGATTCAACTACCGATATGAGACGGCGAAGTTCAGATTAAACTTTGCTCATTAACTAGTCATTTCTATTGCTTGTAATACATCTTGTTCGAGTGCGTCAAAATTCGCTACAGGCTTCCTAAAAAAGGTATCCGATACATTCTTATGTTGTTGCAAATCATCTGGCACACGATACGATGGCGAACCCGAACAAATAATAAAGGCCATGTTCACTTTCTGACCTATCATTTTACGAATAAACGTATTGCCATCTATTCCTGGTAGCCGGATATCAACTAATGCCGCCGCGGGTTGCACTGTCTCCAACATGGTCAACGCTTGTTCAGCTGTTTCGGCCTGTACAACATGCCACAACTGATCCTCAAAGTAATCAACAAAACTCTGTCTTACAGCATACTCATCATCTAGTACTAATAAGGTTTTCACAAAGGACTCCTACATTCAGTAAAAAAGTAAGCAGCTCATTAATCCCTTATTCTCGGCCACAAAAAGCATAACGATATCGCTTTGTTAGCCCGCTTACTGTGATACAACACTCATCGGTAGAGAAGGTAGAGAAATCATAAATGTGGTGCCCACACCCAGCTCAGACTCCACCGTCATTTCGCCACCATGATTTTCAGTGATAATAAAATATGAAACACTGAGTCCCAGCCCTGTGCCCACGCCTACCGGCTTAGTGGTGAAAAACGGTTCAAATATTCGCTTACAAGTCTCTTCATTCATGCCGGGTCCATTATCTTTAATTTTAATGCAAACTTTATCCTGTTCGGCATCATAATAAGTGTGTAAACCAAACTCTGGCTGTTCCACCCCAGCTTCTTGCATCGCTTGAGCACCATTTCGCAATAGGTTTAATAAAACTTGCTGTATCTTGCCGCCATCACAAGCAATTAATGGCACATCGTCTTCATAATATTTTGAAATAACAATAGATTTAAAGTCATACTGTTTTTTTAAATCATAGTCAGTCGAAGAAAGTTCTATCGATTTATCGATCAGATCATGAATATCATGTGTGGAAAAAGTATCGTCACTTTTGCGTGAAAAACTGAGCATATTATCCACAATGCCAGCAACGCGTTCACCCGAGTCATTAAGCGCATTCAGCATGCGAATAATGCCGCGCTGTTCCATAAAGTCATAAATTGCCTCCATAGAGATACCCGCTGACTCCGCAGCTGTATTGTTGGCCTCAACTTTTTTATTGGTGAGTCGATTAATCATGACATGGGTGGTTTGCATCATACCGGCAAGTGGATTATTAATTTCATGCGCCATGCCTGCTGCAAGCCCACCAACAGAAAGCATTTTCTCTGATTGAATCATCATCTCTTCTAGCCGAACTTGCTCTGTCACATCATCCACACGAAGCACTGCACCTTCGACTCCATTAGTAATCAGAGGATAGATAACGACATCTTCGTAAATCTGTACGCCATTATTAAAATAGCTGCGTTTTTTATCGCTTTGTTGCTGACGAGAGTTGATCGCCTCTTTCACTTTTGGCATTTCTGCCGCTAAACGGGGAAACACTTCCTTCAATGGGTGTCCTACTGCCTCGGGAGTGGTTAACCCCATCGCCTGCTCAGCACCATTGTTCCATTGGGTGACCGTACCCTCAATATTAACGCCGATAATAATTGACGGCATTGAATCAATGATATTCGACAGGTAACTTCTGAGTTTCCCAAC
>MAAB01029358.1_pt1 | contig 135177 bp, 117 predicted proteins | sample 1115991 | NCBI WGS metagenome assembly MAAB01 (sample SAMN04961124, study PRJNA320927) | seawater metagenome | isolation source: sample BD02T18 sea water enriched with oil for 18 days | place: USA:Gulf of Mexico | collected 2013-07-27 | reverse complement strand
TAATCCAGCGTTCTTAAAAGAAAAACATATTGTCGCTGATCATGAAACCCTAGCCAGCATGCTAGCCCGTTATCAAGCTGAGCCTAGCAGTGCCGTAATAGAAGTCAATAAATGACAGCCTAGCATCTCCCTTGGATATACTCAAAAGAGGCATAAAATAAGCCCCGACTCTTTCGAATCAGGGCTTTCATATAATGGTACCGCAAGACGGACTTGAACCGTCACTTCTTTCGAAATCGGATTTTGAATCCTTCGATTTTAGTTATAAACAGTTGGATTTGCTAGGGTATTTTTTGATATCAATTGCTCTACCCTTGCATTTAATAGGATCGAGTTGGATACCTAGGCGTACAGAATCCGCACATGGTTACATTTAATCTGTTTATAAAATGTAATTACTGATCTGATAACTTTAGGTTTCTGATACTATCTAATCCGACACCTAACGATAACTTTTGCCACTTTGCTGTCCTTATATTTTAGTACCATAACGACAAATGTAAGGCGCACAGCGGTCGTTAGCAAAGTGAATTCTGAATGCGTCTTTTGGTCACAGTGATACGTAAGCGGACAACTGTATAACGACTACTGAAGGCAATAAAAAACCGTCGATAATATATTTTATCGACGGTTTATGTGTAGTTGTGAAATAATTTTAATTGCAGAGCATCTTATTAAGCTATATGTTGATTAGCACCATTTGACATAAACTCCGTTGATTGCTAAATTATTTAAATATATTTTTCTCCCTTGTCTAGGATGCTGAGGCTTTTCTACTACGCTGCTAACTATACCTATGGAATGTGGTAGCAGAAAATAGCTACCCAGGGGATTTTGTGACCGCACTACATTCAATACCGTTGCCCTGCCATGCTTTACGCGTTCTAATTGCAAGCATATTGCTTGCCTGCACCATTTTGATAACATCCTCTGCAGTGTTCGCTGCTCCAGAAGAAAATTCTTCCGATAATTCCCTAGAAATCAAAATTGCCAGGGGTAACTGGGGCCAAGTAGAGTTGGCTGATATTCAGCGCCTTCTTACGTTGGTTGCTAATGAATTCCAATCCTATGTCGATTTTAATCGCGAGAGAGAACTAAAGATCCGTGTTATTCCTCGTAGCGGTCCACCGCGGGTGCTCTACGAATTAGGACTAGAAGGGGAGTATGTTGTTCACCTTAGCGCTCGCGATAAACGCTGGTACCAATACGCCTACCAGTTTGCTCATGAGTTGTGCCATATTTATTCTAACTTTGACTATAAGGAGCGTAACGACAAAGACGAAATCACCATGACAAACCAGTGGTTCGAAGAGTCCCTGTGTGAGGCAGCCTCCATCTTTACTTTACAAAGTCTTGCCGAGTCTTGGGAGCAGAGTCCTCCTACGCGCAACTTGGTGGGTTATGCCCAAGTCTTCGCCTCTTATGCCGAGCATCTACTTGCACAAGCGCATCGCCATCTGCCATCGGTGCAATACGTCGATCATTGGTATGAGGAACATCAGGCATCCTTACGCGAGAATCCCTATCTAAGGGAAAAAAACGAACTCGTCGCCACAGCATTACTGCAAATGTTCGAACAGGATCCCCACCTGTTGCAGGCAATTAGTTATCTCAACAGAGATAAAAGCAGTGCAGGAAAGGATTTTTACGGTTATCTTACCGATTGGCATAGAGCTTCCCCCCCACGGAGCAAGATGCTAGCAGCTCAGGCCATGGTTTTATTCGGGAACTCGTCACCGCAATACAATCGTCCCTGACTAAGTATTGGTGGTAATACAGACTTACTGTTGCTTCTCTTGGATAAAGTGGTTTAGATTGTCCACATAGCGGTTAAACTGCCTAGAGCCAGTATCAGGGGAGATAAAACTTTGCAGATAGCCGTCGAAACCAGATACAGGCCCTTCAGCACCTGCCGCACCAAAAGGCTCTACATTATTCTTGTTGGCTAATTCCTGGTTCAGCACCTCAACATAATAGTCCAACCACATCGAACCTGTGTCCTGAGCCGCCATCGTCCCTAGCATTGTGTTAAAAGATCTATCTGAACCCTCAACGACTTCCGCCAAGGTGGGGGCAACCATCAGCGTGCAGAACACTGCGATTGAAATTGGTGTGACTATCGACTTTATTCCATTCATTATTTTTGCCTCAATTGCCGAGATTCCTCTCGTAGGTGATATCGGTGATACCTAATAGTTGGCAACTCGGCGGTCTTAGGATTCTTCGTGGCGTCGTAAGGTGCGTCTCGGAGGAAGCGAGGATCCGTAGCTTTCCGTCCCTGCCTTTTGGCAGGTTTGGTTTTTCATCATGTTTAAGCATAGTTGTTCTATGCCAGATAACCATAAAGGTAATAGATTTATTAAAACTAAGAAAATGAATGTTTATGAATTTCTGTGCTTAAAAACCCTTCAACATTTACCTTTACTAAAGACCGTTCTCTGGCAAAATCATCGTTTTCAGCGACGCTATTCATGTCAGATTTTAGCGACCAAAAGTAATACGGTAGTCAGTGAAGATAACGACCGCTTTCTCTGGGAGCTGCCGTTAGTGAAGCCAGCTCTAACGTCAACAAAGCGCTGTGACATTAGCTTTTGATGAGGGCAAAACTACCAGTGTTCATTGTTCTAAGGTCACAAGCTACCACTTTGCTGACCTTAATATTTTAGAATTTATATTGAAAATATTTTGTATGTTTTGACCTACAGCGGACATGCTGAACAACCACATTAAGTTAACAGTTTTCCTGATAGCCGACGCTCCCAATAGATAACAATCCCAGCCTTTTCATTATAACTTTTTACCAATGAGTCATTCAGCCTGAGTGTGAACAAAGCCACCATTGCGGTCGTTCATATATTTGTATTGGCATGACTTTAAGTGCCATAACCTGACAGTCGCTAACACCGTACTAAGCAGCGTTAAATAGTTGGAGAAATCAGCAAAGCAAGACAATTGCCAACTTATCTATGATCTGTCCTGCTTGATAGGCTTTTTATATTTCGTTTAGTTAAGCCAAGCAATTGCAACAATGATTAGAGCATAAAACACTATGCCGATTATATATTGCAGGAGAAAATCTTTGTTAGATTTCCCTTTTAGTTCTTTAAACTCACCATAGCTATATATTTGATATTTTAATAAACCAAAAGTAGCAATCCGTAGAATGCTTGCTCCAGTTATATACAGTATAAAATCAAAAGCTAAAGCTACAAAAAGACTAGGTATAAATTCAAATAGTATGCTCATTCGACTCTCCTATAGATAGAAATATAACAGTATAAATAGTGGATAACCGCAACCGAACAATGCTAGCTAATCGCTCTATGTTGACTCTAAGCTTTTCAAATAGTTAGGTCAACTACGAGTATTTCAGAAGACATAGATTTCACCTAACCAATAATTCTCTCATGACTGGCAACAACGCCACCAAAGCGGTCTTTCAGGTATCTGTATCGACGTGTTTTCAAAGTACTAAAACTTATCAGCAATTAAATCCCACTAGCTGAAATCAATCGCTCTGACCCCATTGATTAAATCGCTCTGACCCCATTGATTCCGACCCCATTGATTCACTAGCTGAAATCAATCAAGAAATTGGCTCCAAGTTATAGGGTAGTCTTTACCTGCGACAGGCATTTTTTTGAGTAGCTCCATAGGGACAATTTACGCCTTATGGAGCTAAGGGGATACCCCTTATTAAAACACAGACCAGAAAAATGGGAACTGGTCATTTATTACTGAACCAAAGTACATTTATCGTGAAAACTTGATTTTTGAGCATTTTATATAATAATTATTGAGGTATACAACAGGGAAGTCTTCAATGGCTACAGTTGCAACCGACTCATCAAACATACAGGAAAAGCCAACAGCTAAACGTAGAAGCTTTAGCTTTTTTTTCCTGATCGCGCTAACAATTGCCGCTGTTAGCTACTTCATTTATAGCAACTCTAAAAATAGCTTTATAAACCATAATTTTTATCGCGTCCTTTACGAGTCTTCTGACCAATTAAATGTAAATTTAACCAAATTACAGAGAATGTTAGAAAACAATCAAAGTACTTCGTCAATTCGTTCACAACTACCTAGTTATAAAAAATTCGATCAAGACTCTTCAACACAAGGAGATGAGTTTGAATTCAGTTACGAACTAAGTGGCGAAAATATAATTATAAAAATAAATAAATCGATAAAATATTCAAAAGTAAGTATTTATGATGTACTACCAAAAGTTAAAGAGGGGTTTAGCCAATATATTTTAGCTGATAAAGATGGAAATGTTCTAGCAAGTAATGGCGGAGAAAAAACCATTTCTTTTGTTAATTTAGATCACATCAGTAATAAAATGGCAGAGCAAAAAACGTCATTCAGTTTCGCTAACAAAAAACTTGAAACTACTACCCACATCCCATCCTTACCTAGTTATAGTAGTCACGTGGACATGACACTTTCTTATGGTGAATTTAGAATTTTTGTGTTTCCATTTAAATTATCAACACAACTTAAAAAAAATTATTTTAAAGAAAAAGATGCAAAGAACTATACCAAAATATTCGAGTCTCTTTATCTAGTTGCATTATTACCAAAACAAAAGTTATCTATCGCGGGAACGGGACATTGGAATATTTCATTATTAATTGTCATGTCAGCAAGCCTGTTATCTACCGTTGCAATGTTAAGGTTATACCTACTACCTCAAAATCATTCCATAACTCGATTTTTTAGGTACTTTGTCATTGGAAGCTGTTATATTTTTTTTATTACGATAACCGCTTTATTTTATGCATACGTGCAAAACTTATCTTTACAAAATGCTAAAGATGACGCAGCGAATATCTACACAAAATCTATTGTCACTGCGCTGAAAGGTGATGTTAAAAAAGTATTTACGGGATTAGATAAATACCGTAGTTTTTACCTCAATTTATTAGAAAACCCCAATAATAACGTTATTCAACGTCCTATCGAAGAAACTAACGCACATACCAAGAGTTTGAAAGAGTATAACTTATCTCCTATCGCTACTATCAACAAAGAAATTACCATGCCTTTTTATAGCCAATACTTAAAGGTAATTGGTAATAAGAAAGAACAGTCAAAACCAGAAAAAGACGGTGTAAAAAGTAATGAATATGAAATAGAAAGCTATTTAAAAACCACTCAACAAAATCAATACTACTTCCCTGATAATATATTAAATATTTTAGTCGTAAATAAATTTGCAAACTCTGCCCTTCCCTCTATTTATTATAGAGAAAACAATGCCATACCAAAAACAACCAATGTTTCTCACCGGGAGTATTACAAAAAAATCAGAGACAACAAGGCATATAACTTGTCGTTAGAAAATACCTCAACAAAATTTAATAGTGTTTATATTCAAAGATTACGCAATATCAATAATGGTTCGAGGGGAACAACTATTTCAATGCCTTTATATTCGAAACAAGACAAAAAGAGTGATGAAGGTAAAGAGAGTAGAAATGAAGCAATAGAAAAATCAAAATCTTATGTGCTAGCAGCAGATATTTTATTACCTTCAATAGACTTTGGTAAGCCTCATACAAACTATGACTTCACCTATATGGTTGTTGATCGTAATACGGGTAAAGTCCTCTTTCATTCAGATGAAAGCCGCTCAATGGTAGAGAATTTATTCTACGCGGGAGATAACGAATCCAGCTTAGCTCAATGGATAAAAGCAGGGTTGGATATAGATAAAAACAAAAGTGAAATTATTTCAGGACATTACCACGGACAAGAAGGTAGATTTGTTGTTCAATCAACAGTAATCCCTTCATGGTCAGTCGTTGTGTTTTATCCCAAAGATAGCCTTGATGCATTAATGACAAGCCAATTTATATACATTTTTATCAGTGCACTTTCATTAATGTGTCTATTTATTCTTATTTATTTTCTACCAAAATGGGTTATTCAACACATATCTAAATACGATGAAAAACGGCTTTTTCCGAAAGCCTATAATCGAAATTTATTTTTGATTTTATCTATCGTGATTTATTTAGGCTTTGGGCTTTACCTAATTTCTAGTATAAGTTCAGAATCAATTGAAAGTTCAACAATCACCCTGAGTCAATTACTACATACCGTTAACTTTATCCTAATTACAATAATGCTGACTTTTATTTATTCCCAACTTACGATGAAAAAAACTATTCGTTGGAATATACCAATCCACTTATCTGATATTAAAGGGTTCGGCTTGTTTAATCGATTTATTATGTTAATTTTCATCATACTACTCGTACAACTTTCTTTTCTTTTAAAGACGGCAAATTTACCTATAAAAAGCCTTTTGTCACATTACCATAACGGTTATTGCCAACAAATTAATCTTGTAAATCAAGAAATATCCCAAAAAGCGATTACCCTTTTTCCTAATTCTATTACACAACATTCTTTCAAAGCTAAAGATATTATGCGGCCTTATTTCCCTAAAAACGCCGATGCAAAGGCTATATGCAACAAAGATTATTCAGAAATAAAACCAGAAGATTTTCCAAACCTGTCGACTTTATTGGGTACTCAACATTTCTGGCGATGGATCGCTTATTATTTCTCAGACGAAAAAAGTGATACCACTCCAAGTCATAAAATAAACTTTAGCTTGCAGGATAATGAAAAATTAGCATCTTACGCATTTTTTATCATATTTCTGTTGGGATGGATTGAATTTAACCGACAAATATTATGGAGACGCCTATATTGCCCAACAAAAATGTTACAACATATCCAAAACCTAACAGATTCCATTAAAGAGATAGAATCTGACAGTCATAATGACAAATTAGAAATAAATTGTCATGGAATAAAGTTAAACGGTGTTGATCTTGCTTATTTACTCAATACTCAACTTATGCTCAAACCCGCTTTTATTTCTCATTTTTCTGATACCAATAGCTCAACTACAGTTGATATTGATAAAGAAACAAAAATACAAAGTAGCTTTGTGCAACTGTTTGCTATGAGTTCATTTTTGCAAACATTTAATAGTCAAAATCGTGCTTTATCTAATTTAAAAATTGATATAAAAACAACTAATAACGAACATGCTAGCCCTCAAGCCCTGCCCTTATTTGATGTAGATATTTGGGATATAGAAGTCTGCTTAGATGAACCAGAACACAGACAACACTTACTTGCACTTATCATGGAATTTAAATCGTTAACACTTTCTAAAAAAATAAATTCTTTCACTATTTATGCTGGTTTTCATAGTTTACAACGAGTTGAAATGAAAAACCTTCTTTCAATAGAGTATTCCTCTCTTCTTGAACATGCAGAGTATCTTTCTTGGGCAGAATGCCTGATGGATTTCAAAATGAGTATACCAACATCCTTCAAAAATGGGATTAATCAAAAGATTTTACACGACGAATTAGCATACTTCCCTGAACTATCTTATTTGATTTCAGAGCCTTTACCCTCATGTTGTCATAAAGAAAAATTTAACGAAAAAGAAATGCTCTTCGGTGACCCCTTAATTCCGCGTAGTATTAGTGAGTGGTCTACCATGAAATACATTTTACTTCATGCTGAGCCTTTGTATAGGTTCAAGTGGGAACTGTGCACTAGCGCTGAAAAGCTCGCGTTATTTAACTTAGCTAAAAATAGAAGGTTAAATCCTGAAAATACAAAAATGATTGAACATTTAGCATTAAATGGCTTAATTAAAGTTGAGGATGATCACCTAGTGTTAGTTAATAAAAGTTTCGCTCAGTTTGTTTTATATGCTGAAACCAATGAAACAATTGCCGAGTTAGAAAGAACAGGAGAACATGGAATATGGAAAAGCTATAGAGTACCAATCGCCTTGCTAATAATATTAATCATTGGCGGAGTCGCTATGACTTCTGGGCAATCAATTTATATTATTGCCGCATCGTTACTAGGAATACTAACAACAATAGCCAGTGTAACAAACAGCGCAAATTTATTGAAAAATCAATTCTCGTAAGCATTTTGTAAGCTAATAGCAAAATATAATACGGGCTGATGTTTTATGTTTATATGCATCTATTTTATAGATGCATTTTTTTTGTCTTTTTAATGAAATAAAGATAAATAGAAGTAGCACATTTACTATTAATTCATTTAGTTCATATGTGACATTTTATGCCATTAGAAGACCATTTTCGTGCTCAATAGAAAAGCCCCCCTTGTATTAACCTCATTTTCCGAACAAAAAACCAACATGAATTTCATAATTCTATGGCGCTTCGGGGGCGGAAGCGCCTTAGACATAATACTCTAAATTCGTTTGAAACTTGAATGATTCCAATGTCCGCTTTGGGGATTTTAGACCTAACTCCATGCAAAAATGTTAGGCAAAATTTCAGTTGTAAGTGGATGTGAGTTTTTAAGTGTAAATTGCAGTTTTAGGCTCAAAGCTAACATCAAGTGCAGAAAGGTCAACGGCAGCAATGAGCTTGCAGCAGTCATAGATATTGTTCACATTCTATAACTGTATTTTTCTTTTTTGATCATGAAATTAGTCTCAAAACCGATTTTGTGAACGTCCGCTATGCCAATGATTTTGAATTCAGCTGTCGACTTGCTTAAGTCAACTAACTGATGCCCAGTTGACCTCGACAAACGTTCAAAACTTCAAAACCTTACTTCTTCTTTGCGCACAATTTTGACAAAAAAAACCTACCTTTCCTGTTTAGGGCTTCTAAATGATGGTACCAGCAGTAGGACTCGAACCGACACTTCTCGCTAAATAGGATTTTGAAAAGAACTTACATTAAAAAACACTGTTGTAAATTAAGTTCGGTAAAGCACTTTAATTACATGCCAACCAAATTTAGTTTTAACTAGGTGAGGCTCTAAAATTGCGCCCTTGAATGCTATTTTATCAAACTGAGGTACCATTTGGCCTCGTTTAAACTCACCTAAGTCGCCGCCCTTCTTACCCGACGGACATGATGAATACTTTTTAGCTAGCGTTTGAAACTTAGCACCTTTAGCTAACTGCTTAATAATATCTTCTGCAATTTCTTTGTGCTTGACCAATATGTGAAGTGCGTACGCGGTAGCTGCCATGTAAAAACCTTTTAAACATTATCTTTTGGACATAAAAAAGCCCCGACTCTTTCGAATCAGGGCTTTCATATAATGGTACCGCAAGACGGACTTGAACCGTCACTTCTTTCGAAATCGGATTTTGAATCCGACGTGTCTACCAATTCCACCACTCCGGCAACACATTGACTTTAGCTACAAGCTAAAGAGGTTCGCATTATACGAAAATTTGTTCAGTAAGCAACAAGTTTTTCACCTGTTCACTCCCCTTATGTATCAAGTGTCGCTTATTTGTTCAATAACTCTACATTCTATGGGCATTTAAAAATATATCGACAGCCTTTGTCACTTGATGAGTGATCTCTTCATCACTTACTTTTTTATCTGGTAATAATAAGCTACGGGTATGAAGCGGTCCTTTTGCCATTTCGAGTAACATTTGGGCACTTAAGTGACAGTTTTCAATTTTTAAAATCTTTTGCTCAGTCAACCAAGACAAATAATCAACTAGAGGTAATATGCCTGCCATTGGTCCATTTTTGTATATCATTTCACCTAGCTCAGGAAATTTTACAACTTGCTGAACGACTAAACGAAATAATGACATTAACTCTGCTGATAACATACCTAGTACAAACTTACTGCATACTTGGTTGAGTGCTTCCTTTGCTTCAAGATCTCGATTTATTGACGTTAAAATTTCAGACTGCGCCTTTACCTGTCTTTGAATAACAGCCATCAACAAGCCGCGCTTATTACCAAATTCATTATAAATGGAGCGTCTTGACCCCCCAGCTTCATTGATGATCATTGCTAAAGACGTTTCATCAAATCCTTGATGATAGAAAAGTCTTTGTGCTGCATCTAAGATCAACAGACCTCGTGGACTGAGTTTGGTTATTTCTAAAGTGCTGTCATTAACCATAATTATAACTATATTGTTGACTTTGGTACTACATAGTACCAAAATATACGGTACTGAGCAGTACCAATTGTACAGCTCAGTAAAAATGAACTTTACTAATAGGGACATCCCTGCACTTTTTCCAGTCAAAAGAACCTGAAGGACCACGTATGCGCGCGCTCTCATTTATATTTATTGCCCTATTACTCGTTGGGTGTAATGAACCAACTAAAGAAATTACCAAACCAATTCGTCCGATCATGTGGACACAAGTCGAAATATCTCCTTTTGAACAAATCAGAACGCTTTCAGGTATTGTTGCGCCCGTTGAGGCGACAAAATTAAGTTTTGAAGTCCAAGGTAAAATTCGAAGTATTGAGGTAAATCTGGGTAATGAAGTTGTTAAAGGTCAAGAGCTAGCGCGCTTAAATCAACGTAACTTTAACTTGGGACTGCAGTCTGCAAAAGCACAGTACCAGCAGGCTAAAGCTACATTGGTTGATGCTAAAAATAGCTTTAACCGTTATGAAAAACTACTTAAACAAGGCGTAGTATCACAATCGGGATTTGACAATGCCAAAGCCAATTATGATGCGAGTAGAAGTGCGGCTGATGTAGCCCAAGCTCAATTAGATATTGCCAGTAAAAACTTACAAGACAGTATTTTATTAGCACCTTATGATGGCATTATTACTAAACGTTTATTTGAACCTTCTCAACAAATATCAGCTGGACAATCCCTTTTTGAAATTGAGGGTAATCACGGTCTTGAAGTACATGTACTGGTACCCGAAACGCTTATTCGAGAGTTAACACAACTTTCTATTCTCCCTATCAAGTTTCCGGTTTTACCTGAGTTAACTATGCAAGGTCAAATTACCGAGATTGGTACGCGGGCTGAATTTGCTAATGCCTTCCCAGTGACGGTTGTATTACAAGGTGACAACCCTCTCTTGCGTGCCGGTATGACTGCTGAGGTTGAATTTTCTTTTAGTGGTACTGGCAGAACTGGTTACAAAGGTGACGTATATAGCATTCCGGTAACGGCATTAAGCGCTGGCTTAGAACAAAAAGCTTATGTCTTTGTTTATAACCCAGAGAATCAGCAAGTCATTAAAACCCAAGTACAAACAGAAAACATTTTCAAAAATGAAGTATTCGTTTCATCGGGCTTAAAGCAGGGGGATATTATTGCTACCGCAGGCGTTGCCTTCTTACGTGATGGTCAACAAGTCAGCTTGACTGATAATAACATTCAACGTTTTAATTAAGTTAGGTTAAGGAATATTGATGAACATTACCCAACTTGCTTTTACCTACCGAAAAAGCGTATTTTTGATTATTGCCGTGTTACTTGTTAATGGTCTTTTTGCTTATTTCACCTTACCAGCACAAGAAGATCCAACGATTACCATTCGTGAAGCTATTGTCAGTACTTCTTTTCCTGGCATGGCCCCTGATAGAGTAGAACAATTAATCACTAAAAAGTTAGAAGAAGAAATACGAAAAATCCCACAAGTCAAAGAGATAAAATCCAGCTCTGCTACCGGTATATCTATCATTCACGTTAAAATTTACGACCGTTATTTTAACCTTGATGATATCTGGCAAAACTTGCGCAATAAGGTAACTGCTGCCCATAATAAAATGCCATCAGGTACGCGTACCCCTTTTGTAAACGATGAATTTGGTGATGTCTCTGTTGTCACCTTAGCGTTAACCGCTGATGGTTTTGACCTGGGTGAAATGTATGATATTGCCCAGCATATCCGCGATACTTTATATGGCGTAGAAGGCACTAAAAAAATTGAAATTTTAGGCCGTCAAGAAGAACGTGTTTTTTTAGAGGCGTCTAATGCCAAGCTTGCGCAATTAGGAATTTCACCACAATCACTTATCAGTGAATTACAAAAACAAAATATTGTCCGTTCAGGTGGGCAAGTAAACACCGGGGCCATCAGCTTTATTGTTGAACCCTCAGGTAATTTTAATAGTCTCGCTGATATTGGTGAAACCTATATCAGCATTCCTAATACCGAAGACTTTATTGCACTTAAAGATGTTGTGTCTTTACGCCGTGATTTTATTGACCCACCCGATAAAACGGCTTATTTAAATGGTCAATCAGCAATATTTTTTGCCATTTCTATGTTGCCAGAAAACAACCTATTAGAATACGCCCCACGGGTATTAAGCAAAATCAATGAAATTGAATCAAGTTTGCCTATTGGTTACAATCTTGAAATTGCTACTTATCAGGCTGACCAAGTAACAAAAACTATTAATGGTGTCTCGGTTAATGTATTGCAAACATTGGCCATAGTCTTAGTCGTTGTCATATTATTCTTAGGCTTACGAACGGGGCTAATTGTTGGTGCTATCGTACCTTTTGTTATGCTAACCACATTAAGCATAATGCAATTTAGTGATATGAAACTCGAACGCATGAGCTTAGCAACACTTATTATCTCACTAGGTTTACTGGTCGATAACGGTATTGTTATCGCCGAAGACTTCAAACGTCGATTAGAAGATGGCGTAGATCGTTACAACGCTATGTTACAAGGTAGCAAAGAACTCGCTATTCCATTATTAAGTTCTTCAGTAACGACGATCCTATTTTTCTTACCGCTGATGTTGGCTGAACATGTTGCCGGAGAATATACTCGTTCTATCTCGCTTGTTATTCTCATAACCCTACTGACCAGCTGGATATTAGCTTTATGTGTTACACCGTTATTATGTTACTTCTTTATTACCTTACCTGAAAATAAAAGCTCTAAAGCTAAAGAGGCCGCAAATAAAGGTGATAAAGAAACAGGATCGGACAAACCTGAACCTGGTAAGTTTTATCGCTACTATGAAACCTTTTTACATTGGCTACTCAAGCATAAAGCGCTATTTATGACCGCTATGTTAGCCTTGTTTATTGGCTCTATCATCTCAATGAAATATGTTGCTAAACAGTTTTTTCCTGATTCAGATCGTACCCAAATACTGGTCAATATTGACTTACCAAACGGCACTTCTTCTACCGAAACTAATCGCCAGATGAAAGATATTTTCACTTGGCTAGAAGATGATACACGTTTTGATTTTATTGACAGTTATTCTGCTTATGTTGGCTTTAGTGGCCCAAGATTTGTGATGTCTCTTAACCCTGAAGATCCTGCACAAAATAAGGGCTTTATGGTATTAAACGTTAAGGACAATACTGATATCAGTGCCACGGTATTAAAACTTGATGAGCAAATTGAACATGACTTTCCTAACGTATCGGCACGCGTTAAAAAAATGTTTTTAGGGCCATCAGATTCGAGTACCATTAAAATTCAAGTAAAAGGACCTGACAAAGATATTATCTATAAAAAAGCTCAACAGATAATGGCAGTATTGCACGATGTTCCTAATACGCTTGATATACGAACCGATTGGGAAAATTTGATCACAAAAATAGATGTGCAAATAGATCAACATAGAGCAAAACGTTCGGGTCTTACTTCTGACGAAATTGCCCAAGCGTTGGAGGCATATTTCTCTGGCTCTAAAATAACAGAGTTTCGTGAAGGTGATAATGTTATTCCTGTTGTACTACGAGCGGAGGAAGCTGAACGACAAAGCCTAGACAGACTTAGAACACTCAATATATATTCGAATAAAACAGGGCAAACTGTGCCCTTATTTCAAGTGGCTAACTTAGCACCTTTCAATCAATTTTCGATTATTCACCACGAAGACTTGTTCCGTACTATTAGCATTCAAGCACGAAACTCTGATATGGCCGCTGAAGATCTTAAGCTAATTATTGATGAGAAAATTCAAGCCTTGGCTGCAGACTTACCACTTAATCATACTATTGAATATGATGGGGTAATAAAGGAGTCTAAAGCTGCCCAAAAAGCCTTAGGTGCTAGCATGCCGATAGTATTAGGTTTGATTTTAATACTGTTAGTGGCTCAGTTTAATTCTTTTAGACAAGCAGCCGTTATCACCTTAACTATACCTTTATCCTTTATTGGTGCAGTCTTAGGCCTCTTTATCATGCAAGCCTCCTTTGGCTTTATGGTAACGCTGGGCCTATATAGTTTGGCGGGTATCATTATCAATAATGCTATTGTATTAATTGATAGAATTAAGATTGAAATAGCCTCAGGTAAATCTGAATATCAAGCGGTGGTTGATGCCTGTTTAACGCGACTACGACCCATTGCAATGACAACAATCACCACAGTGATGGGATTATTACCTTTGATTATTGGTAAGGATCCTCTGTTTTATGGCATGGCTAACGTTATCGCTTTTGGATTAGGTATAGGCACTATATTAACCTTGGCGGTAGTACCTGCTTTGTATTGCGGATTTTATAAGATAAAAAGGACTTAGTTATTCGTGCTTTGTTAACCCTAATGCGCTTGTCTGGCGCGTTAGACACTGTCAGTTAAATAAGCCTCTAAATTTAGAACATTCTATTTAACGGCATATTTTCTTCGATTAATAAGCACAAAAAAAGCGAGTTTCTTAAATAAGAAACTCGCTTTTTTATAACTCTACTATGACCCATCCTAAATAAGGTTGGCACTCTTCAGCTAGTTTTAAGCTGTCACCGAGTTATTATCCAATGCTTTACCCGCAGTATCAGCCTCTGATTTCTCCGCTACTGACTTACGCTTTATTCTAATAAAAGGCTTTCTATTAACATATAACAAGGCGAATGCTAAAGCGAATATCCATATTGTTGCTGGTGTCGGAACTGGCGTAGGGCCAGGTGGAGTAGAGCCTACTGCAGAAAATGGATTGTAATTAATTTGCATATCACTTTCCCATGATTTCCCGATAATCTGTCCATATACATGCCCTGAAACACCTTTAATGTCTGCATTAGGTGCTAAGATAGAGCCGTAAACCGAAGCAGCTATATTTACGTTTGTTGCGTTACCAAAGTTAAATAATACTTGGTTTCCTAAACGATTACCCAAATTATCTTTATTAAGGTGATCACTGACTAATTCACCATTAATGCTAACAGCTACTTGGCTTAATTGAGCACAGTTTAATTGACCATCTATGCATTGATAGTTTTTCTCATTATTTTTACCTGCAACGTTATTTTCATTGGTGATATTAAATACAATGGTTGCATCACTATTTACACCTTCAACAAAAATAGATGAATTAGCATTAATCTCCTCTTGAGATACATTGAAAACATACACATTATCACCGGGTGTTGTAGTTGGGGTGAAGACTAAAGGTGAACCATTTCTTTGATCATCTTTGATGCCAATACCATGGACAGTTGCCGCCATCAAATCAGTCGAAAGTTTATTTAAGTGCGAAAAAGCACTATCAAAGTCTACGGGTAAATTGTTTTTATGAGCTTTAATTAAGTTTGCTTCTACTTGCCCATCAACTCTTGATGTTATCACTTGACCATTATTGATAACTTGGCCCGCATACACTAAGTCACCTGAGGCTGCAGGGTCATTACCATAAATATTCCAGCTAGCACCGCCAGACTTATTAACATTACCACCCACCACTAAGCTTGGGCCATTTCCCATGCCGTAGTCATCAATACGAAAACCAATATCATGATTACCATCGACATTAAAATCACCACCTACAGCAATGCGACCTTGTGTATCGGCACTTTGGGTCGTAAAGTCATTTTTAAGAAAAGCGTTATATTTATTCGCCTGACCTAAATCAATCGCAACTGCAGATGCAGGTGTAGCTAAAAATGAGCTTAAAAATAATGTAATTACTAGTGTTAAAAACTTATTCATGCGTTTCCTTGTCATTATATGAAGCTGAACGCCAACCAGTTTACTGTGAGAAGTAATGCGGATTCGCGTAAATTTTGTGCAATCATATACTAACCAGCTACAAAATGACAGCGATGTCATTGTTAATTACTTGTAAAAAATTATTGGGCGTTTATGAAAGAAGGGGTTATTTTGACTGACTATGCAAGTAACCGCATAGTTAGTCAGTTATTAACACTGTATTTACTTATTAAGAAGAGGACTTATCAAGTCACGTAACTTATGATTCGGTAATAATTCGACCGCTTGATTTAACGCTGATGATGCTTGCTGATTACGATTAGACTGAACTAGCGCATAAGCAAGGTGGTAATAAATCTCACCATTCTTCACATCACGCGCACTCGCCTCTCGTAATAAGCCGAGGCCTTTTTCAGTTTGCCCTGTCTGAACATAAAGCCAGCCTAAGGTATCATTAATAGCAGCATTTAATGGAACCAATTTATAAGCTTGTTGGGCATATTCTACGGCAATGGTTAATTCTGGGGCTAATACTGAATCTTTATTCACCCCAACCACTGTTTTATCATGCGTAATTAAATATTGCTGCAAGTGATAGTTCGCTAAATTATTTAGCAGTGCGGGACTACTTTTTATATGAGGATAGTTTTCAAGAGTGCTAATTGCTAAGCCTAGGTTATCTTGAAGCAAAGCTAAACTACTTAACTGAACAACCGCCCATTTATCACTCGGCGTTTGAACAAGCCATTTACTCAGTAAGGTTATCAGTAAATCTACTTTTTCTTGTTGACCATAGAGCTGTGCCAAAAGTTGTAAATACTCACGTTCTGGATATTGTAGATACAAGCTTTCAACAATACTCGTTGCTTGTTCAAAGTGCCCTTGGCTAATAAGCACGCTTACTTTTAGCGATAACCAATGTCGACTTCCAGGTTGCATATCAGTTTCAGATTTTAACGCTTTGTCGATAATAATTAATGCTTTTTTATATTGAGTGCCTGCAACATATAACCTTGCTTGTAATAAAGGGGGGACAGGAACTTGCTCCAGGAACCTAATACGTTGAATAGTTTTAGTCGCGGCCTCTACATCAGCCAATTCAAGCTGAGCGTTAGCTAAAACAATCAACTTTTGTGAATCGTCATAGATGAGCCCAAAAAGAATCTTTAATGATTTTTTTGCCGGGTCTTGCTCGCCTAACAGGGCCTGCACTCTACTCTTACTTAATAATAATGCCTCATTTAACGGATAATCTTCTTCTAACTCACCTAACAAGTTCAGTGCCCTGTCCATCTTTTTAGTCGTAATGTATAAACTTAACAGTGCCCTGCCCGTTTGATAGTTATTTTTAGCCGAGAGTGATTCTAATAACTTAATCGCTAAAGGCAATCTTCCTTGTTTAATAGCCAAGTCGGCATAAAGCTGAAGTACTGTAGTATTTTTAGGGTTAATGGTAAGCAGCTGTTGGTAATACTCTTCAGCTTGAGCAAGTTTACCTTGCTGTAAAAAAAGGCCAGCTTGCGCTAATAACGCCGGTGAAAATTTCGGGTCAAGCACTAAAGCTTGTTCAAAAAAGTAGATTGCTTCTTTACTATTACTGCTAGTTTTAAGCGATAATTCACCTGCGAGTTGCAGTACTTCAACTTTGTCAGGGTGGTCATTTAATAAAGCTTGCGTCACTTCATGAGCTTGCTCTAACAATCCCGCTTGCAATAACATAAAACCTAGTACCGTTTTATTTTGTAAACTTGATTGCTCGTTAGTATTATTTAATTCTTCAAGTGCCTGTTCTGGTTTATTATTAGCTAATAAACTAGCAATGAAATGATCACGTATATTGGCATCTCTAGGAAAGTTTTTCTTTGCTGTTATAAGCAAAGTTAATTGCTTATCTAATTGCCCTGCTTGTCGGTAAATTTCACTAGCTAAGACATACAGCTCTACATCATTTGAATCTTGAGCTAAGGCTTTTTCGATATGTAACTGCGCTTTATCTAAATCTTGCTCCCTAACCGAAATGATAGCTAAGTAACGACGGGCACTGGCATCTTCACCGTATAAATCAATATAACGAACAAAAAGTTTTTTCGCTGAATGGCTGTTTTGGTTGATAAAGTTAACCGTCGCAGACAACAATAAAACTTGTTTACTCTCTTTATATTTTTTATTCAGACCAGAGAGTTGCTGATCCACTTCAGACAAAATTCTACGTGCTTGTTTAGTGTCTCCCTGCTGCGCAATAATAGATGAATGCAGTAACTTAGCAAAAGGGTCTGTAGGCGTTAATTCGCGTAATGTTAAAGTAACGGTGAGTGCTTCAGGCAGTTTTTTTTGTGCTAGAAATAAACTTGCTTGGGAAAATAATGTTTTTTTATTGTTTTTATCTTGTGAGAAGATGATTGCAAGTGCTTCTTGTGCTTGCTGGTATAAGCCCTGGTTTTTATATACTTCGCTACTTAACAGTAATGCTGGAATATTCTTTCCATCGATTAACAAGGCTTGTTTAAATGATAATTCAGCCTTATGAGCACTTCCTTGCCGATACCATAAATCGGCAAGCGCAGTATGGTATCTGGCTATATTAGCATCCATAGCAATAGCTTGGTGATAAGCAGCTAACGCTAAATCTAACTGCGATAAAGCTTTATGTGCATTACCTAGCAGGTAGTAATACTGAGAATCCGTCTTTAAATGTTGTTGTGCTTTTAAAAGTGCTAAGGCTTCATTACTTTTATCAAGCAATAACTTTACTTCAACTAAAGACATAGTTACCGCATAAGAATCCGCATGAAGCTTTTTAGCCTGCTCAAATTCTTTTTCCGCAGACCTTAAGTTACCCTTTTTTAACAGCACCTTACCTAGTAATAACCGCGCAGGTAAATAGTTTAGATCATCTTGCAAACTATTTTTAACCGCTATTTCGGCTTCATTTAGCTTACCTTCATTTAATAAAATCAAAGCGTTTTCATAATGCTTTATTGCTTCATAAGAAAAAGCATTAATAGAACAGGTTAACAAAAGAAAAAAGAGTAAAAAGCGCATTAACTTATATCCAATATAAAGGTTTATGATATGTAAATGTTCGACAAGAAAGATAGCCAGTGAATTATACTAATTGGTGTTGTAACCACGCTTTAGCCGACTCATCAGAATAGAAGAATTGAAAATTTAAGTCCGCTTGTTCATAAGCCTTTTGACATAAATCTTTTGTTATAGTCGGTACCTCGCTGCCAGTTAAATTGACAGCGATTGCCTTAGTATTACCTTGTTTCAAAAAATCAACATGATAATCAATGGCTTCAGCGACACAAATAGCCTCACTGATAGGTACAAACAATACAGCATAGTTGTTAATATCGAGCTGAGAAACAGCGGTGATAATATCTTGGTGCAAACCTTGAAAGTACTCTATATTCCAAGGTCCTACACACCTAATAACAATAATATTCCCTTCAATTATTATTTCAGTTTTTCCATGAGCAATGAATTTAGCAACCATGCTTATTCTCCTCTCTTCCTTGACTATCTAAAATGACCTTCGCGGCATAAGTGCTATTTTACGCTAGGTAAGCAAGATACTCAATCCAGATAAATTTTGCTAAACTAGCGAAAACTTATATTAATACCAAGTTGATTAAGTTCTTTCCCACTCAGCGAGAATTAAAAGGCTTAAAGGCAAGGCATTGATTGATGAGAATGGTTATTCCCTTCTCAAAATCAATAACGCTGCATAAAAGCCTTTTAAACTCGCCCTTGGGAGCTCATTGATAAACTGATAACGTTACAAAATTAACTAAATATAGAATGACTATGTTTAATAAATTTTGTTTGTTCTAAGCTCATCAATGTAGCTCTGAGTAGGGAAGAAATTTAATCAAATTGGTATAACTTTACTTTAGATTGAGATTTCATGGAAAACATATCAAATGCGTCTTTCCCGCGCGCTGGATTTCGTCGACGCTTTGGCTCTTGGATTTATGATTCATTAATCATTATCGCTATTTTTATGCTCTCGGGGTATGCCTGCGTTGCCCTTTTTGTTGCTTTAGATTATTTTGAAATAATATCAATTACCCGCAGCGGCTTTGGCATTGACTGGAATGCTTCTCACCCCGCTTATAGAATTGCCTTTAATAGCTGGTGTATTGTGTGGGTTTGCATCTTCTTCGTCTATTTTTGGTCTAAAAAGGGGCAAACGCTTGGTATGAGAGCATGGCGATTACGAGTGCAAAACCTTGATGGCTCATTACTCAGTACAACTACAGCGATAAAACGATTAGTGCCAACCTTACTGGGTTTGGGTAGCCTGATTGTACTTGTCGATAGAAAAAATAAATTAAGCCTACAAGACAGACTAACCAATACTGAAGTGGTGGTGCTTTCACTAGAAGCGAATAGAGGCCGTTTATAACCTGAGTGAGAATCAAAAAACATGATAAAAAACGCTATCCATTTTGGATGGCGTTTTTTCTTTGGACTATTTTTGGTTGTGCTCGCTAGGCGCCTTTCTTGCCAAGAATATACCAAGCGGCACTAACAAAGAACAGGCTTGGCATCACAGCCCCTAGTACCGGAGGCAGTTGATAAACCAAACTTAATGAGCCTAATACTTCGTTAGAAATGAAAAATAAAATCCCGGTAAAGACTCCCATCATAATACGTGCCCCCATTGAGACTGAACGTAATGGGCCAAAGATAAATGATAAAGCGACAAGCAACATAACCGCAACAGTTAATGGCTGCATGATTTTTCGCCAGAAAGCGAGTTCATAGCGACTCGGATCTTGTTCATTAGCTTCTAAATAATCTAAGTAATCAATCAAACCTCTTAAAGAAAGAGATTCAGGGGTAACGGTTACTACGCCAAGTTTTTTCGGTGTTAACGATGAATTCCAAATTTTCTTCTCATGATTTTTAGTCGTTATTACGTCATCCATCAAGACAAACTCTTCTACATCGGTGAGTAACCAACTTTTATCTTGATAGATTGCACTTTTTGCAGAGAGCCAACTATCTATTTTTAACTCTTCGTTAAAGCCATAAACTTGTATTTTCTTTAACTGCCCTTTGTCCAACACTTCACCAATATTAACAAAATAATCTCCGTCTTTAGCCCAGACACCATTTTTAGAGGCAATTAAACTGCCTCCCGAAATTGCTTGCGCACGAATTTGACGCGCTTTAGCCTCACCACTTGGTGCTAACCATTCACCAATGGCCATACTCACAACTATCAATAAAACAGCGGTTTTCATTACCGACTTAATAATATCTAAGCGGGATAACCCTGCGGCTTGCATTACTATCAGTTCGCTATTGCTTGCCAACATGCCTATACCAATTAATCCGCCTATCAAAGCTGACATGGGGAAAAATACTTCCACATCACGTGGCACATAATAAAGCACATATAATGCAGCATGCGCTAAGTCATAATCACCTCGCCCTATAGCGCGCATTTGTTCAACAAACTTAATAATGCCACTAACACTAATAAACACGGCTAAGGTAATAAAAGTAGTCGAAGCGATCACTCGGCCAATATACAAATCAAGTATACGCATTAACTTCCCTTTCCTTGATTCGATTTTTGTGCCGATTTACGGTTAAATATTGGGAATTTTGCTTTGATGATTCGCCCACTACTCCGTTCTTTCATTAACAACATGATGCCGATAAATAAGGCACTAATATGTATAGGCCACAAACCAACAATACTTGGAATAGCATTTTTCTCAATCGCTGAACGCATTGAAGTTAACAACAATAAATACCCCAAAAATAACATTAAGGCTGGTAGCATCTTGCCAAATTTTCCCTGTCTAGGGTTCACCACACTTAAAGGTACTGCAACAAAAACAAGGATAATACAGAGTAAAGGAAATGCAATTCGCCACTGAATCGTTGCTCGATAGGCTGATTCTAATTCTGGGGGCATATTATTATATAATTCAAGTGTGGTTAACGCGCTTAATTTTCGGTGCTGATGTTCAACTTCTTGATCTTTAATCTGAATATAATACTTATTAAACGCCACAGACTGGAACTCTTTAGTCTCCAAATCTCTGTGGTAACGAATGCCATCACCCAATACTAGCTGCTGAGAGCCTTGTTCATCTTCAAAAACCTTGCCGGTTTTTGCGTACACTAAACTGGAATTGATAATGCTCGCGCCAATATTATCACCTTTAGGTAACTGAGCTACAAATACCTTATTGAAGCTATTAGTTTCTCGGTCTTTATCATGAATGAAAACCACCGCATCTTGGTTTCCCGTTTGCTGGAATCGTCCAGAAACTAATGCACTCAGACCTGAGTCAGCAGCGAGTTCTTCCTTGACTGTATATTGGTATTCCGAGGCAAGTGGTGCGAGGTATAAAGTAAAAATCCCGGTGAATATTGCAGTAACCACTCCCAGCACTAAAGTTACCCTTACAACATACCACTCACTGACACCACAGGCATGCAATACAGTCATTTCGCTGTCTGCATAAATACGGCCATAAGCAAGTAATACGCCGAGAAACAAACTAAGCGGCAGAATAAAACTGGCCAGGTCTGGTATTTTTAAGGCGATAAAAGTCATCACCAATTGCCCCGGAATACTGCCTTCTGAGGCATCGCCAAGCACGCGGACAAACTTTTGACTGATAAAAATAGTCATTAACACAAAAAATACGGCTAATTGTGTTTTGGCGACTTCTTTTAATAAATAACGAAAAATGATCACAAAAAGATCCTGTAAAAACTTAGTTTTTTTCTGACATTATGGCAAATATTAAGTAAACTTGTCGTTTTCATAAGTAAACTATATAGTCAGTAACTAACGAATATTGATGAGTGCGACTATAATTATAGCCCTTAGCAATATCACTTGAATAGACAAGAGTGCTATTTTTTACTTATTTTAGCAAGTTATACCAATCAAAATGGTATAACCGCTTAATAAAAACCTAATTAAATACCTATTAAATTGTAAAAGGAAAAGTCATGGAGTTCAGTGTAAAAAGCGGCAGTCCAGAAAAACAACGTAGCGCATGTATTGTTGTTGGTGTTTTTGAACCACGCAGACTTAGCGGCACAGCCGAGCAGCTTGATGAAATCAGTGAAGGTTACATTAGCAACCTTTTACGCAAAGGCGATTTAGAAGGAAAATCCGGACAGATGTTATTGTTACATCACGTTCCTAATATCTTAAGCGAACGTGTTTTATTAGTTGGTTGTGGTAAAGAGAGAGAACTTGATGAGCGTCAATATCGTCAAATAATTACCAAAACAATTAATACCTTAAATGAAACAGGTTCAATGGAAGCAGTATGTTTCTTGTCTGAATTACATGTTAAAGGTCGTGATATTTATTGGAAAGTTCGCCAAGCAGTAGAAGCCGCACAAGATGGCCTATACAGTTTCGACAGTTTGAAAACCCGCAAAGCTGAGGCTCGTCGCCCTTTGCGTAAAATTATTTTTAATGTACCAACTCGCCGTGAATTACCTATTGGTGAACGCGCAGTTGCTCATGCTTTAGCTATTTCTGAAGGTATTACTACCTGTAAAAATGTGGCTAACATGCCGCCAAACATTTGTAATCCAGCTTACCTGGCAGAGCAAGCCAAGATCCTTGAAAATGATTACGACAACGTTACAACAACAATTGTTGGCGAAAAAGAAATGGAAGAGCTTGGTATGGGTTCATACTTAGCTGTTGGTCGAGGTTCAGTCAATGAATCATTAATGAGTATCATTAAATATGACGGTGCTGCTGATGATTCAAAACCACTTGTTTTAGTAGGTAAAGGGTTAACCTTTGACAGTGGTGGTATTTCATTAAAACCAGGCCTAGGCATGGATGAGATGAAATACGACATGGGTGGTGCTGCCGGTGTATTAGGTGCAATGCATGCACTTGCTGAACTGCAATTACCTATCAATGTTATTGGTGTTTTAGCTGGTTGTGAAAATATGCCAAGCAGTAATGCATACCGTCCTGGTGATATATTAACGACTATGTCTGGTCAAACGGTTGAAGTACTTAATACCGATGCTGAAGGCCGTTTAGTCTTATGTGATGCTCTAACCTATGTTGAACGTTTCAATCCTGATGCGGTTATTGATGTAGCTACTTTAACTGGTGCTTGTGTTGTTGCTTTAGGCGCGCATGCAACAGGCTTATTAAGTAGTCATAATCCGCTTGCCCACGAGTTGTTAAATGCTTCAGAGCAAAGTGGTGACCGAGCATGGCGTTTGCCGTTATGGGATGATTATCAAGATCAACTTGACAGCCCATTTGCTGACTTTACCAATTTAGGTGGCAAAGAAGCAGGTACGATTACTGCAGCTTGTTTCTTATCGAAATTTACTAAGAAATATAACTGGGCGCATTTAGATATTGCAGGTACTGCATGGCGTGGTGGTAAAAACAAAGGCTCAACAGGTCGCCCTGTAAGCATGCTAACGCAATTTTTACTTAATCGTGCTGGTCAAGAGCAAGGCGAGTAATTTCTCCCCTGTTAGTAAGAGTTAACATTAAACCCTAATAGTTACGCTATTAGGGTTTAGTCGTAAAATTAGGTCAATGAAATTAGGCCCTATTCATAGGTAAAAAAATGCAAACTCAAGTAATGTTTTATCTACTTAAGGATGATGTAGCAGAAGAGTCAGGTAAAGATACTCGCTCTGCGATCTATCATGCTTGTTTGCAAGCCAGTCATTTTTATCGGCAGAATCAGCGTGTTTATATTTATGCACAAGATAAAAAACATGCAGAGCAAGTTGATGAGATGTTATGGGCATTTGATAGCGACAGTTTTGTACCACACAACCTAGTTGGTGAAGGTCCAAAACAAGGCGCTATTGTTGAAATAGGTTATCAAGCACCACAAGGACGCCGTGCTGTGCTTATTAATTTAAACAGTGAAGTTCCTAACTTTGCTAACCAATTTCAATTTATCGTTGATTTTGTGCCTAGTGATGAAACACTTAAACAACAAGCGAGAGAACGCTTTAAAACTTGCCGACAATGGGGATTTCAAGTAGATAACCAAGCGGTAACTGTGTCAGAGGAAGTTGCCAAAGAGTAACTTACTTAACACAAAGACAAATTCAATAAACGTTGCATTTAACATGCTTCACTTTTACTTTGTTGAGCCTTACTGATAAAAGTACTAATGAACAGTGCGGCAACAAAACATCGAACAACTATTAAACCTATTACCGGATAAAATGATGGAAAAAACCTTTAACCCTACCGACATTGAACAGTCCCTTTATACTAGCTGGGAAGAGCAAGGATACTTTAGCCCAACAGGTGAAGGAGACAGTTACAGCATTGCTATTCCACCACCGAATGTTACTGGTAGCTTACATATGGGTCATGCTTTTCAGCAAACCATCATGGATACGCTTATTCGTTACCAGCGCATGCAAGGTAAAAATACCTTATGGCAAACAGGTTGTGATCATGCTGGTATCGCAACACAAATGGTGGTTGAACGTAAAATTGCTGCTGAAGAAGATAAAACGCGTCATGATTATGGTCGTGAAGGTTTTATTGACAAAATTTGGGAATGGAAAGAAGAGTCTGGCGGTACTATAGGCAAGCAAATGCGTCGCTTAGGTAACTCTATTGATTGGACTCGTGAACGCTTTACTATGGATGACGGTATGTCTGAAGCAGTACAAGAAGTGTTTGTTCGCCTTTTTGAAGATGACCTTATTTACCGTGGCAAACGCTTAGTAAACTGGGATCCAAAATTCCACACCGCTATTTCAGATTTAGAAGTAGAAAACAAAGATAAAAAAGGCCACATGTGGCACCTTCGCTATCCATTAGCTGATGGCGCGAAAACAGCTGAAGGTCTAGATTATTTAGTGGTTGCTACTACTCGTCCAGAAACCATGTTAGGTGATACTGGTGTTGCGGTTAACCCTGAAGATCCTCGTTATAAAGATTTAATTGGCAAAAAAGTATTATTGCCGTTAGTAAACCGTTTAATTCCAATTGTTGGTGATGACCATGCCGATATGGAAAAAGGCACTGGTTGTGTAAAAATCACGCCTGGCCATGACTTTAACGATAACGAAGTGGGCAAACGTCATGCGTTGCCACAAATTAACATCCTAGATAAAGATGCCGCTATTTTAGCTACCGCTGAAGTTTATGATACTAAAGGCGAAGTCTGTAATGCTTACGATACTAAATTACCAAGCGAATTCGCCGGTATGGATCGTTTTGTCGCACGTAAAGCTATCGTTGCTAAGTTTGATGAGCTAGGTTTATTGGTTGAAGTAAAAGACCATGATTTAGTTGCACCATACGGTGATAGATCTGGTGTTATCATTGAGCCACTTTTAACCGACCAATGGTATGTACGTGTTGAGAAATTAGCAGGTCCTGCAGTTGATGCTGTTAAAGATGGCCAAATTGAATTTGTACCTAAGCAATACGAAAACATGTATTTTTCTTGGATGAATAACATTCAAGATTGGTGTATCTCTCGTCAACTTTGGTGGGGACATAGAATCCCAGCTTGGTATGACGAAAATGAAAAAGTGTATGTTGGCCGCACTGAAGAAGAAGTACGTGCAAACAATGATATTGCTAGCGACATGAAGTTACGTCAAGACGATGATGTCCTTGATACTTGGTTCTCATCAGCTTTATGGACTTTCTCAACTTTGGGTTGGCCAAAAAACACAGAAGATTTAAAAACCTTCCACCCTACCGATGTATTAGTAACAGGTTTTGATATTATTTTCTTCTGGGTTGCGCGTATGATCATGATGACTATGCACTTCAACAAAGATGAAAACGGTAAAGCACAAATTCCTTTCAAAAAGATATACATGACCGGCCTTATTCGCGATGAAAATGGCGATAAGATGAGTAAATCAAAGGGTAATGTTGTTGACCCATTAGATATGATTGATGGCATTTCTTTAGAAGATTTATTGCAAAAACGTACCGGCAATATGATGCAGCCAAAACTTGCCAAGAAAATTGAAAAGTTGACCAGAAAAGAATATCCAGAAGGTATTGAGGCTCACGGCACTGACGCTTTACGTTTTACCTTAACTTCTGTGGCAACTACAGGCCGTGATATTAGCTGGGATATGAAACGTCTTGAAGGTTACCGTAACTTTACCAATAAATTATGGAATGCTAGCCGATACGTAATGATGAATACCGAGGAATTCGATTGCGGTAAGGACGGAGGTGAGATTGAATTATCCCTTGCCGATCGCTGGATCATAGGTCAATTTGAACAAACGGTTAAAACGGTTCATGAAGCCTTTGATACTTATCGTTTCGATCTTGCTTCACAAGCTTTATATGAGTTCACCTGGAACCAGTTTTGTGATTGGTATTTAGAGCTTACTAAGCCTGTATTATTTAAAGGCAATGAAGCACAACAACGTGGCACACGTCATACCTTAGTAAACGTTTTAGAAGGTCTACTTCGTTTAATGCACCCTATCATGCCGTTTATTACTGAAACCATTTGGCAACGTGTTCAGCCAATGAGCCAGTTTGAAAAAAATGGTGATTCAATCATGATTCAAGCTTTCCCACAATTTAACGAAAAGAATTGTGACCAGCAAGCTATCGACGATTTAGAGTGGGTTAAACAATTCATTATCGCTATTCGTAACATTCGTGGTGAAATGGACATATCGCCAAGTAAAGAATTACCGGTATTGCTTAAAAATGTTAATGAAAACGATCAACGTCGCTTAGATGAAAACGAGCAGTTCTTAAGTTCACTAGCAAAATTAGAAAGCATTACGGTATTGGCTGATGATGAGCAAGGTCCGGCCTCTGCCTCTGCTGTGGTAGGTGACTTATCAGTGCTAATACCTATGGCTGGCTTAATAGATAAAGAAGCCGAGCTTGCGCGTTTAGATAAAGCCATTGAAAAGCTTGAAAAAGAAGCAGGTAGAGTTCGTGGAAAGTTAGGTAATGAAAACTTTGTTAGTAAAGCCCCAGCTGCTGTTATTGAAAAAGAACAAGCAAAATTAGCTGATGCTGAATCAACACTGGCTAAAATTCTTGAGCAAAAAGAGCAAATAGCTGCGCTCTAGTTCACTTCACTTTTTAGTTACGAAAAAGGCAGCTAATGTAATTAGTTGCCTTTTTTTTGTCAAAAACATAACTCATCCACCTCTTGTATTGCTATATACCCACTGCCTTTGATAGTTATTATCATTTAAACAAATATAATTTGAACTTATCTAATTTTTTATAAAGCAAATTAAAAACAACTATGATAAACTACTTTCGCGTTGAGTTCTTGCGTTGCAGATGAAGGTTTATACTGACTTTTGTTGTAGGTTTTCTATCTGATGCACATAGTGTACTGATATACTTGAATATTCTACACAGCCAGATTTAAGCAATGCAAACTATTGTTTGAAGCAGTGAATGTGTCGAATATGGTTTGTTTCCTTCCTCTTCCTGTACTTTTTGGTAGAGGGCACTTACTCGGGTGAAAACGGTTTCTACCCATTCTTGGATAGAGCCACAATATTATTTTATGATTACAGGAAAATGTTAGTATGTCTGATACAGTTACTGGTAAAGTTAAATTTTTCAACGAAACTAAAGGTTTCGGTTTTATAGAACAAGAAAATGGTCCTGACGTGTTTGTTCACTTCAGCGCTATCTCTGGAGACGGCTTCCGTACTCTAGCTGACGGTCAAGCAGTTACTTTTACTGTTAAACAAGGTCAAAAAGGCCCTGAAGCAGAAAACGTACTAGCTGTATAAGTTTAACTTATAAGCTAATCTAAAAAAACGAAGCATGAGTTTAACTCGTCCTTCGTTTTTTTGTGCCTGCAATTTAAGAGAATAAAAAACAGAAAATCAAAACATCCATGTTAAAAATAATGCTTACGGCTTCTATTTGTTACCAACTATTAACGATTAACTAAATTTGTAGCGACCTTTCCTTAATAACTCTATTACCCAAATAAACCCGGTCAAACAAAAGACTAATGTTAATAAAGCAAAGAAGGCTATTTGGCCATTATTAAAACCTCCTACTGAGCCCTCACCTAGAAAAGGGTAATCCATAAAGTGCAGCATAAAGAAGAAATCAACAAAGCGTTTACCTTCATTACTGTGCCCTACTAAGCGCCCTGAACTCGCGTCTAAATAAACACTCGTCTCTAAGTCGTCTGAAAAATTAACTTGCCACACTGTATTTCTTTCTTTGAGCATATCAGCAATAGGCGGAGACAGCTTAACTACGCCACTTATACCCCCAACACCTTTATAGGTTGCTTGTGCTAACCTACCTGCCACGTTTTCATCAATGGTTAACTCTATTCCGGTATAAGCATCGACTAGGCTTAAATCGCTTTTAAAGTGGCTATACAAGCCTTTTTCATGTGTTAGCAAGTAATAAGGGTGAGCTAATCGTTGAATTAGAGCAACTTCGCTTACCTGCCTGCTACTGTTGGTAATGATAGAATTGGGGTTGAGTAAGCGCTGATTATCAATTATTTGCACTGCTGCTGATTGTCTGTTTTGGTTACCACGTGCTTTATCGTGATCCATCAAGTTAAAAAACAACCCAGTACCTAACCAAATAAATAGCTGTATAAAAACGAAAAGCGATAACCATTTATGTAATGTCTTAACTGTAGATAACGTCAATAGCTTTGATTTATTTTTGTTAACTTTCCTCATTAGCTAGCTCCGTTTTAGTATCTTTATTGTTTTTTCGTCTTACATTATGACTCAAAGCTAATTTTTTAGGGGTTCGATACTTAGGCGAAAGGCGATAATAAGTCAGCACTAAGCCAAATACACTAGCGATAAAAGCCATAAGAGAAAATAAAAGCAAAAGCTTATTATCAGCTTCCTCATCAATGTAATCCATAACATGAAAGGCAAACATCCAATCAAATATTCGCCAATAGCTATGACGCTTAGTCACTAACTGACCGGAGTTAGCACTGATATAAAAACTTGGACTAGAAAACTCATCAAAATCAACTCGCCAGACCGGTAAATACCTACGACTTAACTCTCTAGGTGTTTCTTCAGTTAGCAACTGAATTTTGGCTATGGCTACATCCTTATTATGATATTTATCTCTAGCGATAGCCGTGGCTAGCAGTTCGTTAATTGGCGATAGTTGCGTGCCATCAGTCGCTGAAAGAAGCACCTTCTTTTTATCAAGATTAAAGCGGTAAACAGCTTGGTTTAACATAAAACCAAGCTCGACGGATGTTGCCTGTGGATGTGCTGCCAATAACTCTTTAAAGGTGAATTCAACTTGCTTAGCGGCTAAGCTTTGCGTCTTCTTAGCGACTAATGAATCCCCATGAATATAATGAATATCCATTAACACCATATAAGTTCCGGTTATAGACCAGATTAAGAGTTGCAGGCCAACAAACAACATCAACCATTTATGATATTTTCGACTATTTCGATAAAAAGACACTACCACTATTCCCTTATATTTCGGTTAATGCTTGCACCAACATAGCTTCTATTTGCGTAATTATTTTTTGATTTATTGCAGCGTCAAAACCACTGATTCTAGGAGTATGGATATGCCCGGTAGGAATAGTCGAATCAAGTCGGTTACGTAAAACAATGCTGCGATATGAGATCTCATTCGAAAGATAACCACCGCCACCACCTTGTACCGAGACCTTATCGCTAAGTTCCGTTAAGTCATTAGCTGTAATATCTTCGGCTTTGCCCAATGCGAGTATGGTAACGCCACGGTTGTCATTAATTTTATAAGGACCATTAGCTTTCATCATGGCTTGGTATGGCAAACTAAACAGCACGAACTCATCACCAATCAGTGGCGCTGCAAGTAAACTTGGTACAAGTGGATTGGTTTTATTAGCGCCCGTATAAACATTGACGTTATCTGGGGCTGTAGCACTGCGTCTTAAGCCAGGAAAGTGCTCTAAATCAAAATCACTACGACCCATTGAAATAGTTGAAATCAGATCAACGCTATTGAGGGCATAAAAAGGCGCAAGTAAACTTTCAATTTCGCCTTGATCAAAGTCACTATAACGAACAGGTACCATGGCAACATTGATCTCGGCAGTAATATTTCGTTTAACACCATCGATAATGTCCTGATATTGAATAACTTTGCCATCAAGTAATAATACAGCTAAACCAGAGGGGTTAGACTGCTTGAGGTTTCTATCAAGTAAGAAGGGATCAAAGCCTGTTAAGAATATACGTTTACCCGTTTTTTTCACATAGCCCATATCACTGTAACCTCGAGAGCTTTTTTCAAAGACTTCTAACAGTAATTCCAATTCGCTCAGAGTGAAGTTATGCTTGCTTGATTTAATAAATGAATGAATTGCTAATCGAGTCCAATACAAAGGTCTATCGTCTACTATCTCTCCTAATTGAGCTTTCTGCTTACTGTATTGCCAAAGTTCATCACCAAGTTGGTTCATAGCACGCTGCGCCACTGCAAAGTCACTAACCTTAGACCATTTTACTTTTAAATCGGACCAATCAAAAAAATCATTTAACATAGGCATTGCTTGCTGCGCCTTTTCTACCCGTTGCTCCTCAACGGTGAGTTCAATTTGTTCGTGTGCACTAAGGTTGGATGTACTTGCTATAAACGCCAAAAAAGTCAATATTGAAAATGCGTGCTTCATGTTAAGCCTTAATAATGAAAATGGTATAATTGATATGATTTTCGATTAGCCATCATGCCAATGAAAAATATTGAAGTAAACGGCTATGCCGCCAAAGTTAATATAAATAGCATAAAAAAATGGCGGTATATGTTTACAACATATACCGCCATTTAAAAAAGTATTCGACAGCGATTAGCTAATTAGAAAAACGCAGTCACAAAGTAGTTAATCTGCAATATACTCAACCACTTCTAGGCCAAAACCTGACAGTGAATGATATTTTGTCTGTGAGCTTAACAAACGCATTTTACTAACACCCAGATTAGCCAATATTTGTGAGCCAACACCAACATTACGAGAGCCAATATGGCGGTTAATTTCTTTTACTGTTTCACCAGCGTCAATCTTGGCATATTTTTCTACCAAATTAATTAACTCATTTGGAGATTCGTGCTTACCAAGCAAGACAAGTACACCACCTTCTTTAGCAATTTTTTCTAACGCACTTCCCATAGGCCAAGTCGCCACGCTTTCACGCTGACTAAATAGTAAATCTCTAAAAGTATTTTCTAAATGAACACGCACAAGTGTTGGTTCATCTGCTTTAATTTCACCTTTAGTTAAGGCAAAGTGTGCTTGACCATCGATGGTATCTTTGAATACGGTTAAATCAAAGTCACCAAAAGCCGTTGGCAATTTACACTGAGAAACACGTTCGATAGTTGTTTCAGTCGCATTTCTAAACTCAATTAAATCGGCAATAGTGCCCATTTTGATATCATGCTTTTGTGCAATAATTTCTAAATCAGGACGACGCGCCATGGTGCCATCTTCATTAAGAATTTCAACAATAACAGCTGCAGGCTCTAAACCTGCCATGCTTGCTAAATCAACACCCGCTTCAGTATGACCAGCACGGTTTAATACACCACCATCTTTCGCGATTAATGGGAAGATATGACCCGGCTGAACGATATTAAGATGTGTAGCATTTTTGTCTGCCGCGGCAAGCACGGTAACGGCGCGATCAGATGCTGAAATACCGGTAGTAACACCCGTGGCAGCTTCAATAGACACGGTAAAATTGGTACTAAATTGTGCATCATTTTTATCTACCATTAATGGCAATTTTAATGTTTCACATTTTTCACGACTCATTGGCATACAAATTAAACCACGGCCATGAGTTGCCATGAAATTGATTGCTGCTGGTGTTACTTTTTCAGCGGCCATAATGAAGTCGCCTTCATTTTCCCTGTCTTCATCATCCATTAAAATAACCATCTTACCTAAGGCTATGTCTGCGATGATTTCTTGTGGGGTATTTAAATTCATTTCTGCCTCTTATACGGAAGTGCTTCTTAATTTATGCCAATATGGCTTTTACTATTCTGTGTAAATATTTAAATAAGTATTAATTTACATTATTTTAAGAAGCCAGCTCTTGCTAACATGGCTTCACTAATATTCGATTTAGGTGCTTGTTCTTCTGCAGGGCTCTTTGTTAGTAAGCGCTCTAAGTAGCGGGCAATTAAGTCCACCTCAATATTAACCTTAGTGCCTACTTGATAGCCTGCAAAAATAGTTTCTTTTACCGTATGCGGCACAATCGTTAACCGGAACTTACCTTGTGAGGAGCCTTCAGATAGGGCATTAACAGTTAAGCTGGTACCATCAATAGTCACAGAGCCTTTCTCAGCAATATAATGCGCAAGATCACTTGGCATACTCAGCCAGTACTCAATACTATTGCCATTATTGTTAATGGCCAGTATTTCACTAACACCATCAACATGTCCTGAAACCATATGACCACCAAAACGTGTGCTGGCTAACATGGCTTTTTCTAAATTAACTTTTGAGCCAACTTTATAGTTGGCAAAACCTGTTCGCTGTAGTGTTTCATTCGAAACATCTGCGCTATAACTGCCATTACCATTGCCGCTATTAAAATCAACTACAGTAAGGCATATGCCATTCGTTGCTATTGAGTCTCCCAGTTTAACATCACTCATGTCCAAATTATTGGTAGCGATAACTAAGCGAGCACCTTGAGCATTAACATTGATGGCTTTAATAGAGCCAACGGCTTCGATAATTCCTGTGAACATAGACTTCTCTAATACTTCTCTAATAAATGTTACGTTAACTTGGTATTTAGCTGACTAGTGATTCGAATATCACCACCCACCATACGTATATCTTTTATCGTTAATGGTTTGGCTTGATTTAGCATTGTGATTGCCGGCATTGCCATTAAACTTTTACCATCACCACCCATCAATTTAGGCGCTTGGTACAAAATGAGCTCATTAACTAAGTCTTGTTCAATAAAAGCACCACTTAACTGTGCACCTGACTCAACTAAGACATCATTTAACCCCCGTTGAGCAAGTAGCAACAACAAGGCCTTTAAATCTATTTTTAACTTACCTTGGCTATTTTCTACCAAAGGTAATTGCACATGTTCTACGAAATGAGGCCAATTGGGTAAGTTTTCAAGATCAGACTCAATTTTATTTTCACCATTCCCTTGAGCTATATCGTTAATGATAAGTACAGGCGAGTCATATTCAAACATGGCAAGTGTCGGCAAAAGTCTATTTTGACTATCAATTACAACACGTAATGGTTGTCTAAGTGTCTCTTGTGGGTAAGTTGACTTTACCTCACCTAATTCAGACCAACGCACTGTCATTTTGGCATTATCAAAAAGTACCGATTCTGCGCCGCTAATAATAGCACAACTTTGTGCTCTCAATCGTTGTACATCTTGACGTGATTCGCTTGAGGTTATCCACTTACTTTCACCACTAGCCATCGCTGTTTTACCATCAAGACTTGCCGCTAACTTACAACGAACGTAAGGTAAGCCTGATGTCATTTTATGGATGAACCCCTGATTAAGTGCCATTGCACTTTGCTCTAATAAGCCTGATTGAGTTTTTATACCTGCATTTTCGAGCATGACTAAACCATTGCCTGATACTTTAGGGTTTGGATCTACCATAGCTGAAATCACCTGACCTACCTCAGCATCGATCAAACCTTGCGCACACGGTGGCGTTAGACCAAAGTGACTACAAGGTTCAAGGGTTACATACGCAGTAGCGCCTTTTATTAAAGCAGAATGATGTCGTTTTGCATCGGCTAAGGCATTAACTTCAGCATGACCCTGCCCTGCTTTTTGATGGTATCCTTCACCAATAACTTCGCCTTTTCCTGATACATAGCTAACTAATACACAGCCGACTCTAGGATTGGGAGAGGTGGTAAAATGCCCCTTTTTGGCAAGCTCAATTGCCCGAGCCATAAACAACCTATCTTGGTCAGTAAAGTATTGTTCGGTAGGTTTTTTCTTATCAGTCGTAGAGGTTGTTGTCATGCTACTTTGCCACTTTCACTTGTTTGGCTTTTGTAGTTTTACCGTTTTTCTCTTTACCTAAACGGGTGATCTCATCAGCAAATTCACTGATATCCTCAAACGATAAATAGACTGAAGCAAAACGTAAATAAGCAACTTTATCTAATTCTTTTAGCTGCGCCATGATTAAATCACCTAGCATAGCGCTGCTAATTTCACGTTCACCTGTCGCACGCATTTGTGATTTTAATTTATTCACTGCAAGCTCAATCTGTTCCATGCTAACGGGGCGTTTTTCTAATGCGCGCGTTAAACCACTGAGCATTTTATCTTCATTAAAAGGTTCTCTGCTACCATCACGTTTAATAATACGAGGCATGACTAATTCAGCACTTTCAAAGGTAGTATATCGTTCATGACAAGCTAAACATTCGCGGCGACGTCGAACTTGATGACCATCAGTAACTAAACGTGAGTCGATAACTTTAGTGTCATTCGCTGAACAAAATGGACAATACATGATTTACCTTCGAAAATTATAAGCAAAAAGATACAAGCGGTAAGTTTATGGATAAAAACGAAAAATGGCCGCTCAAGGCGACCATTTTAATATAAAACAAGTGATTAAGCTAAACAAACTAGATTCCCGACAATAGACTTCGGGAATGACGCTAATTAGTTATTCACTTATTTATTACCCACCTTAATTATTTCTTAAACATAATTAAGGTTAAGTAGGTATTCAACTTTAAGCTGTAAGGTTCACTTTAAAGGAAAAAGCACGGAGTTGACGCTAGTCAATGAGTACTTTTGACGCATAAATTGAGCTTTACAGCGACAAGTTAATAGCTACTTTTGGTATACAGGGAACTTGGCACAAAGCTCGGTCACTTGACCTTGAACACGCGTGATAACATCTTCATTTTCGATATCATCAAGTATGTCACAGATCCAACCCGTTAGCGCTTGAGTTTCTTCTACACCAAAACCACGACGAGTGATTGCTGGAGTACCTAAACGTAGACCAGAAGTAACAAACGGAGAACGCGGATCATTTGGTACAGAGTTTTTGTTTACTGTGATGTGTGCTTTACCTAAAGCTGCATCAGCATCTTTACCAGTAATATCTTTATCGATTAGATCAAGAAGTAACAAGTGATTTTCAGTACCATTAGATACAACTTTATAACCACGTTCTTGTAATACAGCAACCATAGCTTTAGCGTTGTCTAAAACATTTTGTTGGTAAACTTTAAACTCTGGCTCTAATGCTTCTTTAAATGCAACGGCTTTAGCTGCAATAATGTGCATTAATGGGCCACCTTGACCACCAGGGAAAACGGCACTGTTAAGCTTTTTGTAAATAGCTTCATCATCACAAGCAGAAACAATTAAACCGCCACGTGGGCCAGCTAATGTTTTATGTGTAGTAGTAGTTACTACATGTGCGTGAGGTAACGGGCTTGGGTAAAGACCTGCAGCAATTAAACCAGCAACGTGAGCCATGTCTACGAAGAAGATAGCGTCAACTTTATCAGCAATAGTGCGCATACGTGCCCAGTCAACAACACCTGAGAATGCAGAGAAACCACCAATAATCATTTCTGGTCTGTGCTCTAAAGCTAAACGCTCTAGTTCTTCATAATCGATATCGCCTGTTTCTGGGTGAAGACCATATTGGAATGCTTCATATGATTTACCAGAAAAGCTTACATGTGAACCATGAGTTAAGTGACCACCGTGAGCTAAGCTCATGCCTAGTACTTTTCCGCCTGGTGAAACTAAGGCTTGAAATACTGCAGCGTTAGCTTGTGAACCAGCGTGTGGTTGCACGTTTGCGTACGTAGCTCCAAATAACTCTTTTGCACGGTCAATCGCTAATTGCTCAGCAATATCAACATACTCACAACCACCGTAATAACGCTTACCTGGGTAACCTTCAGCGTACTTGTTAGTCAGTTGAGAACCCTGTGCTTCAAGAACACGTGGGCTACAGTAGTTTTCAGAAGCGATTAATTCAATGTGCTCTTCTTGACGAACAACTTCATTACTTATTGCTTGTGCAAGTTCTGGATCAAATTCAGCAATATTCATATCACGAGTAAACATGTTTTATTCCTTTCTTATGCAAATATAAAAGTCAGCACAATGCTGAAACCATATTCAAGAAAATCGAAAGATTTACTTAAACATTCAAAAATTATGGCGGTATTTTGCCTGAATATAGACAAAAAGTACACGGCTAAGCTGGGTTGTTTTACCCATGCTTTAGTGCATTTTATGCTGCTTTATAGCATAAACGCTTAAGCTTAGTTTGTGACCTATAGGCTAAAAACTTTCAGCAACACAAGCAAACAGACTATAAAGAATAAAAAGACAAGATTCAACAAATATAAAACAGATAAAGCAACAGGAAACCGAATAATAAACGAAATAAACAAGGTTATCAAAGTAAAGTGCAGTTCATTCATGACTTGTATGAAAAATATGAATAGCAAATGATGGGCATCTGTACTAAACACCTATATCTTAGCTAGCGGTTACATATCATTAACAATTCTTCTATGATAGCTTAGAGTCAATACTGTGAATAAACATTATTCACAGTATTGACTCTAAACAACCCAAAAAGGATTTTTGATGCGTTGCTATTACAAGTTATTTGTTATTATTTTATCTGCTATTAACTTCGCCTGTACTCCTACAAAACATGAATTAGCTTTAAATGATTATCAACAGGCTATCGATGAAAAAAACTTACCCCGAGTTATTAGCACATTAACTACACTGACCAAGGTAGCGCCAGAGAAATACCAAGTTGAATTAAATCGACTCAAACAAGCAGATGAACAACTCAAGAGTGCAGAGATTCACCTTAAAAATTCAAATTTTTATTTAGCTTACCTTAGCGCTCATGACTCATTTCACAGCTTCCCTAGTCCGCAGAGCAAAGTTGTTTTATTAACTTCAGGTAACGTTATGCTCAAAATTTTAAGAGCTGAATCTGCACTTAAAAAATATACCGAGACGATTCCAAAGTCATTAAAAGAAACAGTACTTTCTTATAGCGACATTAAGGTGACTGACTGGGATCTAGTCAAACTGAACAAATTATTAGAAGATATCAATACAAACTTATTACAATTACATAAATCACTAGCAGTAATTAAAAACAATAACGTTAATACTTATTCTCAAGAGTTTACCTTATGGGAACAAAGCATCGAGCAACAAAAAGCATATATCACCCTACTCAAAACTCATCTAATCAATAAAGGATTATCACAAAGTAGCGTCAAGTTGCAGAAACTTAACCAAGAGCTTATAACCAATACTGAAGATTTACTGTCACTTGTTCGTGAAGACATGGCAATTGATGCATTACAGCCCATTTTTTTCAAAGCACAGCAAGATTACCAAGCTTACTTGATTACTAATGAGAATATCTCCTTGGCAGCATCTCTTGGTAGAAGAAATCAACATTCCGCATGGTACGATGACTGGCATCAACTAGAAGAAGAAACTTTGGCAATCCCTTCGCCCCTTAGCGACTATATAAAAAATATTAAAGATCGTGCAAATAAATTCAATCAATATATAAAGAAAGAGCAACACTCCTTAGCTTCTGTAGAATCTTCAACGTTAACCTACGATATAACCACTCCCAACATAGTTAAAAGCCTCATTGCAAAAGTAAAAAAAGATAAAACCATGCTACTTTACGGCAACGTTCAAAATAACAATAAATAGGGATATGATACCAATGAAAAACAGAAATAATGTCAACTTAACAATAGTGTTTAACGCTTTTATGGCGGTGCTCATTAGTTCAAGCGTTCAAAGTAAAACAGTAAACAATCTCCCTACCATTCTCGACTACTATCCTAACTGTGATTACCAAACAGTTGGGTCATATACCGTAAACGAAAAAACCATCAACCCACTGACAGAAGAAACAACCGTAAAGCTATTAAAGAAATTACAAAATAAAGCGTTAAATATCGGTGCCGATGCCATTATTATTGAACAACGCAAGATTAAAAAATACAAAGATAATAAAGGCTATTATGGGTCGAGTTCAAACCAACCCAGTAGCTCGATAATTAGTTATGAAGGGTTATTAATAAATACCTGCCAATCCTCTTCAACAGCTGAACGAAAAGCCGCCCCTTTTAATCACCTAGGCAAACCCGTAAACAAAATGAAGGCAATGACGATAAGCCTATCGACTAAAATAGTTTTTACCCCTCCAGCTAAGGCGACACTTCATCGACCTACTATTTCAAATAATAAAATATCATTAACTCATGGTATTTATGGTTTAAAAATGGGGGCAAGTTATTCAGAGGTACATGCCACGTTGGGCGATCACAGCTTTGCATTCGACTTGTTTGAAGATCAACAAGTTATTGGTTATGGTCGGAGCCATTGGCTTTTCTTTCAAGGGGATAAATTAGTAAAAGTCTCGACACAATACCCTTTACTATCAATAGATACGCTTAATAAAATTCCATTAATTGATTTTTTCGATGATTCTAAATGGAAAATAAATGGTTTGGTTGGTCGAAAAGCTTCTTTAGCCGAAGTAAAAGAATTATTGAATATCCAAGGTGAGCTAAATGCTAAAAAACAACTCGTTGTTAAGGGCAATAATAACACTATGTTATTGAGCTTCACTTCGAAGAAAAGCTATGAGGGTAATGAATACAATTATTCCTTATCTGATTTTACGGTTAAAAGTAATTCATATAAAGAGCCTAACCAAAGAACAACGTTACCAAAACCTCAACATTTTGATGCGTTAAAGTTGATACTGACAACGCTAGACCAAGAAGAAGAAGAAGACGGTGTCGTTTGGTCTGAGTTGAGTAAAGAGCTAGGCAAGCCTATTGGTAGGATTACCGTTTCAGCTAAATCTTACATAAATATCTATAATGAAAATTTAGCAGTACTTATTAACCACGCAAAGCTCAATACTATTTATCTGTTGGAAGAAGTTTTTCAACACAAACAAAATAATGAACATTGGTCTCTTGGCCCATTTTCTCAAGGAAAAACGATTGCACAATTAAGCGCTTATTTATCAGAGGATGATTATCTAGACGAGACCGAAGCGATGATTAACGCAGATAATTATCAATTATCATTATTTTTTGATTATGACAATTTAGGTTTGTACGAAGCGACCTTAAAAGTTAATTAACCATTTGATAAAAACAAAACAGCCGCTGAAATATCGCGGCTGTTTAATCATTCAATAAACATGTCATGCAATTAACGCTTCGATAACTGCTGCAACTCTTTTTCCCGTTTAAGATAGAACCAATGAGTGATAAACCACATAACAAGAATAAAGCTATTCATAACGAAGAAAGGTGGCCATGGTGACTTTTCTGATTCTTGAATCATGACATAGACATACCAATTAACTACTGGCAATAATACCCAGCAAGAGAGCTTTATTAATTTAGTGTATTTGATGGAGGACTCTACTCCCGCAATGGCATTGGCTACCGCTTTATCCGGACTATCACAGCTATGTTGCCAAATACGTAGTCGGATCTTAATTTCATAATAAACAAAAACGACTGATGTTATAAAGCCAAACAACAGATACGAAATGGTTGCTGTGCCCCAGTCACCTTGATACAAACCAACTAATAAGGCAATAAAGATCCCAAAAGTAGCGATCACATCAATGGCTAATAGCGACTTGGCAAGTAAAGTACGTTTTTTAGTTTGCTTTAGCAGTGCTTTAATATCAGTTTTTTCAAATGGCTGTGCTTGCCAATCTTGAGAGAGTAGTAGCCAATCTTCATCTAATGGTTGCTCATCACTGACTGGAGACTTCTTATCTGTCTCTTCATCTAACACAGATTTTTTTTGAGGTATTGAAAGTACATCAATCGGCTGTGTATCAATAACAACTTCATTATTAAGTTCATGTTGACTGGACTCTTGTGGCGCTATCTCTTCATTTTGAAATGGTGATTTATCCATTTTCTGCTCCCTCCAACAATTGCGATAATGCCGATTTTCCACGCTGTAAACGAACACCAACTAAGTTAGTGGTTATGCCTAATACTTCAGCAATCTCTAAATAACTCATACCTTCTAAGGCAAGCGTTATCACTTGTTGCTGTTCAAGGGTTAATTGTCGAATAGCGTTTGCTAGCCTTTGTTGCCGCTGGCTTTGGTTGAGTGACTGATAAGGGGTTGGATGGCTATGATCTTTTTCAGCTTCACTACTGATGCTTGTTAAGTCTTGATCCGCTTTCACCGTTCTAACCGCTTTAGCAACATGTGTGGCCAAAACATTATGAGCAATACGGGCAACAAAGGTTTTCACCGCAGAGTCTTGACGGAACTTAGGTAAAGCACGCCAAATATTTAAGGCGATTTCTTGAAAAAGCTCATCTTGAATAGCTGACTTTGCTTCGAAGCCAGTAATGATATGACGAAGCAATTTTTCATGCTCCGTCATCCACTCGGTAAATACCGTTTGATTATCACCCTGAAGTTCTTCGGTATACGAGCGATCCAAGCGACTATCCTTGTGTTCAACTTTATTTGCTGCCGCAAAAGAAGGTTGAGTTATTAAAGTTATTAATTGAGTTGAATTTAACATGTTAATTACTTTGATATCATCTCTTATTCTTTTCGTGTTCTGTTCGTATTAAGATCTGAGGCGGCTAAGCTGCTCTACTTAACAATTAACGAGCAGCGAAGCCTCACAGTTTAGCTTAGCGCCATGACGACTTTTTCAGACTTGAGCTTTTTAGCCAACCCTAAAACTAAAGCTGCCGTGATAGCGATGGTTACAGAGCTAGTCGCAAAAACAGCTAACCAATCGACTTCAACACCCTTAAAAATATTTTCAATGATCATTGATTGACCCGAAATTGGCAACCAATTCAGCCATTCAGGGCGGTCATCCATCATTGAAACAACAAAAGGAATAAACGCTGGAATACCAATAAGCATACCTACCGTAGATTGCGCTTCTTTAAAACTTTTGGTTTGAAAGGCTACAAATAACTGACACGCAGTAGCAAAAAAACAAATAGGTAAAAGCAGTAACAACAACACTAACGCTGTTGATAAATCTAAATTGAAGGTAGCACCAATTTTTGTTAAATCAACAAAGCCCACAGAGATTGATGTCAGTACTAATATTAGTAACACACCAATCACAGAGACGGTTGAAGCACTGATTAATTTAGCTAATACAATTTTAAGCGTACTGACAGGTTGGCATAACAACATTTCAAGTACATTTCGTTCACGCTCTCCGGCACTTGAATCAATCGCTACCGACAAGCCAGACATAAAAGCAGCTAACATCAAATAAATACCAAGCATCATTGAAATCAACATAAAGGTCGCATCAGGCTTCGCTGTATCTTGCTCAACTAATTTCACAGGATTAAGCAAACGTACATCTACACCACGAAGTAACAAACGTTTATAACCAATCGACATTGAAAATTCACGTACAGCATTATTAATACGCCTAACCGGTGGTTGAACAGCCTTGTCAGTATAGTCAGCTTGTAAGTGCAATTTTATTGGCTTACCTTCAGCCATATCAGTAGTATAATCTTCTGGGATTTCAATCACTATATTACGCTGTTGCCAAATAGACCTTTCATCTTCAGGCACATCAGCAAAATCAAATAAATTTTTATCTGCAAAGTGCGTTATTAACTTAGGAGCATACTCCGCACCAACAAACTTAACGTAAACCGGCGGCTCATCAACCAATTTTTCAATCATTATTTTTGACATGACCATTATGCCAATAGGAGCTAATATGGCCATCCCAAGCGCAACCATCAACGCACGTTTATCACGGAAAGCCTCCCTATACTCTTTCAGTAGCAAGGCTTTTAACTGAATTAAATTTATATTCAAATTTGAAGTAATCATGCTGCAACTCCTTCATCTGAGCCAATCAACTTAACAAAGGCTTCTTCTAAATTCTTTTCACCAGCTAGCTCACATAATTCTTGTGGTGTGCCTTGTGCTGCAAGTTTGCCATTGGCAACAATAATCACGCGGTCACATAAGGCTGCCACTTCCTGCATTACGTGCGATGAAAATAAAATACAATGTCCCTTGGCTTTAAACTTAGCTAAATGATTACGTAAAATACGGGTACTCATAACATCTAAACCACGGGTTGGCTCATCAAGCACAAAATTTTGTGGTTGATGCACTAACGCTTGGGCCAAGGTCACTTTCATACGTTGCCCTTGAGAAAAGCCAACGGTTTTACGATGTGCTAATTCGCCCAACTCTAAATCTTGGATGACTTGTTCAATCGCTTGTTTTTTGGTTTTACCTGACATGCCATGAAGGCTGGCAAAGTAATCAATTTGCTCATAAGCAGTAAGACGTTCATATAAGCCAAATTTATCAGGGAATATACCTAATTTTGCACGTGCTTCAAGTGGACTTTCGGTAACACTAATACCATCAATGGTTGCGAATCCCTCATCAGCAGAAAGCAAACCATAGAGCGTACGTAAACAGGTAGTTTTACCGGCGCCGTTTGGCCCTAAAATACCGGTGATCTCACCATCTTTAGCAGTGAAAGAAAGTCCATCAAGGGCTTTAACGCTGTTTTTCTTATCTTTCTTATCAATAAAACTTTTATGTAAATTATTTACTTCAATCATTGTTCTTTCCTTCAAACATAATTTTTTACTTCTTCGTACTATGACTTATGACTCCAAGGGCTCTATTGAATACCGTTTACACTGGTCATAAAGGTTTCTTGGGGAATGTCTTTCAAGCAGGACTCATCAAGTGCTTTGGGATCTTTAATCGTTAAAAATTCATTAACAATCTCATTAGCACAAGTACTCGTAGCAACAATATGTGCAGTATTCTTAACAATTATATGGTGACTATTAGGTAGACTCTTCGCTGCGTATTCACCATTACTAGGCGGTGTCACGGGATCTAAGTTGCCAGATAAAATAAGGGTTGGAATATTAGCCGTTACACTTTGATAAAAATCATCACTCGGACGATATTTTGGAATCAATGGACAAATATTGTCAAAGATGAAATGGCCGGTATCGCCATCAAAATTGTTATTTGCATCAAGTGCTTTCATTTTTTCTGATATTCTCGGCACATCTTCATTACACACAATATTAAAGTGCAAACCGGTATAAACTTGTTGTTCACCTTCAGTACTTGCCATTAAACCAATAAGTGGTTGGTAGTTACCTAAATATGCTTGATTAATAACTAGAGGCATTAATGAACGACCATTGGTGCTATATAATTGCATACGTAAGTTATTAGTAAATTTTTCATCATCTAGAATAAATTTAGTAGGCGTACCTAAACGAGGGTGTTGAATATCAATAGAGACAGGTGCGCTTGCTAAACGTAGCTTAACTTGTTGAAATTCTTCAGCTAGGTCTGGAAAAGCTTGGTGACAAGATTCACTTTTTTTACAGTTTTCAACTAATAAATTAAATGCTCGCTCAACACTTCGTCCAAATAAACCAATGGGTACTTCAATTGGGCCTACTCCATCTAATACTACGCTTTCAAGAGACTCTGGAAACATCCGCATATACACTAAACCAGCACGGGTACCGTAAGATCCGCCATAAATATTTATCTTTTCATGACCTAATGCCGCACGTACAGCATCAAAATCACGAATAGCATTTTCAGAATTGTACTGACTTAAATCACCTTTAAATTGACTCACACACTCATTTACATCACTTGCTTTAAAGTCTTTAGTAAGGCTGCTGTAAACACTTCCTTCTTCTTCGAAATCACAAGACAATGCATGACTTTCACCAGTACCACGCTGATCAACTAAAATAATATCTCGCGTTTTACGTACTTCACGAAAAGCTCTATTTAAAAGCACAGCTAACTCAGTCGCAGCTTGTCCTGGTCCACCCGCTAAAAACATTAACGGTGCTTTGTACTTACTGTCATCGATTGCCGGTAAAACCGCAAAATTTACTGAAATTTTATCACCTTCTGGTTTTTGATAATTCTCTGGCACTTCAAGCTTGCCACATTTCACTTGTGAGCGTATTTCACCCAAATGACAATTATCTAAAGTGAATTCATTATTATTTGCCCACGTTGTTGTGGTGATTGATAACAATCCTAAGGTAATAATTTTCTTCCACGTTATTTTCCACATTGTTTTCATTCTATCTTTCCTTAATAAAGCGTTGAACAGTTAGTCTGAGCGTTTACAGATTTATTACAGAAAAATATAAATAAAATTAAAAATAATGTTCAACGGCTAAATCGATTAATAAATAACAGCGAATTATCTTGGGCTCTTTAATAAAATGTGAAGATATCACCTTTGCTCAAATCTAGCCTTGAGCCAGTAAAAGCAATCAATTAACAAACAAATAGCTACTTTATCCATCACAAGGCTAAAAAAGTTGAAATAGCCATTCCCAAACGCCTGAATAAGCGATATGGTTTAGGTATAGTTTTTTAATTTTTGTGAGGATTACAATGGATTTAAATCAGTGGGTAGATGAGTTATTTGAAGTGTTTGATGAAGACAAAGACGGTGTCATTAGTCGTACTGAGTTTGTTGAACTAATTGATGTCTTACTACAAGACAAAGGCATTCAAATGTGCGAAACCATTTTTAATCGCTTTGATAAAAACCACAGCAATTCTATTTCTAAAGATGAATTAAAAGATATGGTTATTGAGTTAGCACTTTAATTAGAGCCAGCTCCGCTCCAAGGCTAAAAATGCTTTAGCCTTAGAAAAATGCTACTTTTTATTGTCTTATCTCGGTATTCAGCCTACTCCCGTAAACTGAAGCTATTAAAGTAGTGCCTTATGATTGTTCAGAAAGATATTTCTGTTACTCCTGCTCAACCAAATCCCTATAGTCAAAATGAAGAATACCTCAATGCTATCAGTCATGCATTTGGTTTGTTATTAAGTTGTTTCGGATTATTTTTATTATTAAAAAATGGTCATGACGATATTAGCCGAATAGTTAGCTTTAGTGTGTTCGCAACCAGCGGAATTCTACTATTCCTCGCATCCACTATTTACCATAACTTAACCAATAAACGCGCTAAAAAGCTCTTTAAGCTACTTGACCACTGCGCTATTTACTTACTTATTGCCGGCACTTATACACCACTACTCGCTGTTACCTTAGCAGGACCACTCGGTTATACCTTATTAAGCTTTATTTGGCTCTTTGCTCTTTGTGGCATACTTTTCAAAATAAAGTTTGGTAATAAATATAAAAAAGTCTCGCTAGCCACCTATATAGGAATGGGCTTTATCTCATTTGGCATTTTAGGCGAGCTTTATCAGGCATTACCCGAACAGGCTGTGTGGTTATTAGCGCTAGGCGGTCTAATTTATTGTCTTGGGATATATTTCTACGTTAAAAAAACAGTGCCCTTTACTCACGCAATTTGGCACTGCTTTGTTTTAGGCGGCGCGACTTGTCATTTTCTGATGATTTATTGGTATGTTTAACAACAAAATAAACACGAGAACTGTATTGGGTTAAGCTACTTTCAAGCTATTAGGCATTAGCATGACTAACTCGCACAGGTTATTCATAACATTTATTTTTAAAGTGATTTTAAGTTAAGAATACAAACCAAGTAACTCGACACCTATTTTAGCCATCATTAAAAGACAAATAATTAATGAAGTTAAATCTTTTTTGTCAACCAAACCTCATTACGCGCGTTTATAATATTAGAGACTCAATAAAAATTATTATCTCTAAAAGAGCAAATTGTAACTTATGGCAATATAGGTCAGAATCATAAACAACACGACACTTAATCCGGAGCTTGAAGTCATCGCTGAGCAGAGTTATCACTCATCAGATGAAGCGAATTTGTCGCCATTAACTATGGAGGCTTTTTTGCTTGATATTGAAAAAAGAGCCTATCATATGGCCGCCTTTTCAACAGGCTCTCACGCCGATGCGTTAGATTTGCTACAAGATAGCATGATTAAACTAGTCACTAAGTACCAAGATAAACCGTCGAAGGAGTGGAAACCATTGTTTTATAAAATATTACAAAATAGGATCCGCGATTGGCATCGCCATCAAAAAGTGAAGAATTTACTTTTTTTCTGGAAAAAAGATGAGGTTGAAGAATGGCCTCCGACGAACAACGATGACAGCACCCTTGATACACCAGAAAAAAATTTAGCAAAAGACCAACAGCAAGGCGCAGCATTAGAGCACCTAAAACAACTATCACCTAAACAACAACAATGTTTTTTATTACGTAGTTGGGAAGGATTATCCGTAGCTGATACTGCTGACATAATGCAATGCTCACAAGGCAGTGTTAAAACACATTATTTTCGAGCGGTAAGTAAATTAAGAACCATGATGGAGGACGATCATGAAATCACCTTCTAAAGATATAATTACAGATAAAGATGAAGATAAAATAAAGCCTACACGTAATGAAGCTGTGCAATCAGTAAACAATGCATTAGATCATTCCGTTAATACTTTACCTGATAGCACGCTTGCAGATATTGCTCGCGTAAGAGCACTTGCCCTGAATAGCAAGCATGTTCAAATGAGTTCACAAAAATCAATCGTTGATACTATCATCGCATGGTTATTTAATCCTATGTTCAAGATAGGTGCTCCGGTAGCTGCTGCAATCACGATTTTTATATCGGTAAACTATGTATCCGTTGAAGCGATACCTGAGTTACCGTTAGCAATGATGGCCGCCGAGATACCCACTGAAGACTTTGCAATGTTGGAAGACTTAGAATTTATTACTTGGTTGGCTAAAAATGAACAAAGCACTTTATTGTAATGGCTTATTGCTTATCTTGGCTTGTGTACCATTAAAAGCTCAAGAGAAAGTAGATAAATTACCTAGTATTGCTTTTTTAGAATACTTGGCAGAATTGCAAGAAGTTGATGGCAAACTCTATGGTCCGCAAGATATGAAATTTAAGCTATGCCAGTCATCAACACAGGAAAAAAAAGAACTACACCATGAAACCCCAAATGACATTAATAATGGTCAAAATGATAATGCTAAAAAACGTGAACTATCGACAAACGTTCCGGAGTGTAAACATCATGATTAAATTGATATTACTCACCTTGCTTAACCTGCTATTTCTATCAGAAGCGGTAGCAGTTGATTGGAAAAGCTTAACGACGCAAGAAAAGACAGTGTTAAAACCACTCTCTAGTCAATGGGGCAAGATGTCTTCTGAACAGCAAGATAAATTACAGCTGGGCGCCAATCGATGGATCACTATGCCTACTAAGCAACGTGATGATTTATTGAATAAATTTAGTCAATGGAAAAAACTGCCTCAACAAAAAAGAAGTCAATTATCTAAGCAATTTGAGCAATTTAAAAAGCTGCCTTCATCACAGCAAAAGCAACTTCGTACAACACATCAAAATTTTAAAAAGTTGCCTAGTAATAAACAACGTCAATTGATGGATAAGTTTAAAAAATCAAAACAAAAAATGAATAAAAATATGACACGTAAGCAACCTCGCCCTAAACATCATTAAGTTTTTTGATCATGAGCTAAAAAGAATAACTAAGACCCACTGCCCAACTTTGGTTATTATTATCGCTGGCAATTTCGAGAGAAGTATCAAGGTCAACTGACCAAGCATCATTAATGTAATACGATAAATAAGCAGTTATTTGGCCATAATTATCATCACCTGATGTTGCTCTTAAAGTATTGCTGCCCCCGTTTCTAGATGTTGATGGTTGAGCTCTAGTTTGTTGGCTAGGTGATGCTATATTCTCATCAGTGAGGTTTTCATCATCTGAGAGCTGATAACGCCATAAAAGCATAGCGCCCGCTAAAACACCTTGTTGTTGGGTGAACTCCCAATAACGTGCTGCAGATACACCTGCGTTAATTGTTAAAGTATTCTCTTTCGTTATCATGATCTCTTCGGGAGGCTTCCCTTCCTGCTGAGCTCGTTTGCTATTAATTTCTTTATTTTCAATAGACCAATCTGAGTACTGAGCACCTGCTGATACATCTAACATCCAGTTTCCTTGCAACCAATTATAACCAAACAGGCCTGAAATTGAGGCAACTTGGGTATTGTCTTGACGAAAATCAGCACTGCGTTGATCTTTTCTATGGGAAACATCATCTTCAGACATACCAAGACTTGTTGAAGCATACCAATTATCTTGCACGTAACTTAAACTTCCACCAAAACTAGTTAGGTTTAAATCAATAGTGACTGGACTGATGGCGTGTTCATTATCTTGCCACTCTTGATAATCAAATTTAACATGCCAATTATCATTAAAATCGAAAGACAAAAACACTCCCTGCCCCGCGGGTTTCAATAATACCTCTTCATCGGGAAGGCTAATATATTGCTCTAATTGACTATGATTAACGGTAATATTATTCGCTAAACTTGAAAAGGGTGTTATGCAAACGAAAATTACTGAAGAAAGAAACCTACAACCGCAAGTTTTTGAGTTGTTGAGGTATTTAATCACTGAGACACCGTATTTTATAACTTAATATTTATAAGGTTAGAGTAGTCGAATCTACTCGTTAAATATAGTGTTTAAAGCTGGCGTTTATAGTTAGAGCGAGTTAGAAAGGAAATAAAGCAGAACATTATCATACTTGAGCATAGAGAATGTTCTGCTTAAAAAACAAGTAGAAATACAATTACTTTTCTTTTATTAAGTAATATAACTTAAATAATGTCTTCGGAGTTCAACTCTTCAATACATTGTCTAATGGCACTTTTGCTTGCCTTCTTTATCGTTTTAGCAGCATTATATTCGTCTTCTGTAACTGAGCCATCAGCATCTTGATCCATCACTAAAAATGACGCTGCCACTTTTTCTATTACTTTATCTTGAAGCTCTTCAAAACTAATAAATTCATCCCCTGAAGTGTCTGTTGCTGCAAACTTTTCTGTAGGAGAAATAAATTTATCCGCAGTAGGCACCATAATATCGTCATTAGCTGTTTCTGCTTTGGTGTCTGCAACACATTGCACAATTTCATTAGCTATGTCTGATAAGTCAGTCATGGTGCCATTACGAGTTTGTTGAAATTCTTCAAATGAGATCAAACCATCATCGTCACCATCTTTTTGGCTAAATTTCCTTTCAGCTTTTGACATTTTAGGCGTAGTTAATTCATCTAAAGATAATTGTCCATCTTGGTTAACATCTATTTTATCGAATCCACCAGCAGCTCTATGTCCGCCTCGTTCAAAGGCATTAGCTTGAGATATTGATAAAATAGCTGTTGTTGCAAATAAAGCAGTAAGTAATACAGGATTCAATTTTTTAGTTATTTTGTTCATAACGACTCCTAAAGGGATATTAATTAATTTCATTTTTATGTTCTTTCAAATATTAAAACGCACTAACTTCGATTTGGTTGACAACGAACTTCAATAAAAAGTGATTTTTCTAAGTATTTATAATGCTTCCGCCAAAACAAAATAATTACAAGTTTAAAAACAATGGGTTACGGAGCTCACTAATAAAGAGGACTATCTGAGCTTTATACTCATGTAATATCGAAATCAGACGTATTAATAGCAATAATAGTTATTTAACAGAGTATAAAAAAACCTGCAGAACATAAATGCTCAGCAGGATTTAATGGAAGTACAGATTGTAGATGATGTTATTTTATAAACGACTACCGTCTTTATCATGGGCAACTAAAGGCATTGAGTCAGGAAAACTCGCTATGTCACTTTCCTCAACGATCCAGGGCGCTAAACACTCTCTATTAAGTACACATGGGTCGGTAAGCGCTCGCATAAAACTTGCAAGGTGAGCAATCTGAGTTGAGGATAAGTTACGTCGTCTTCTTAATGCTGAACGTGCTTCTACATCGCCATCTCTGGCCTGCTGTAGATGGTTGACAACAGCTATTGAGTTTTCATAGGCATCAGGATATAAGCTTTGACAGCTCTGATTATTTTTTTGCATCAAACCTTGTATTTGAGGTAATTGACAAAAAGGTGCACTGTCATCATTTAGTGCGATACCATCTTGAGCCGAAAACAATCTATTTATTGCTTCTTCAGGATTATTGTAATGACCAATCACTTCTTCTAACGTTTGGTATGCTCCTGTATGACCATATGGTGCTGTTACAGCAATATTGAGTAACGTTGGCGCTCTAAAATGATAACGTTGATCTTCATTATTATTAACATTTTCACGACCAAAATCATTGCTGGTATTACTACCACTATCATTACCTTTTCCTGGTCCAAATTGTGGATAGGCAACTAAATGGTGCCTATCACTTGAAAGTGTTGGACCACGATGACAACCTGCGCAACCCGCTCCACCTTCTTGTCGACCGCCAAAGAATAATATTGCACCCGCTTTTTGTTCTTGGGTTAAGGCATTATCGTTACCATCGAGGTAATCTTTCCAGGGGTTATTAATAAAAACCATAGAACGCTCATATTCACCAATAGCATCAGAAATTCTATTAAAAGTAACGTCGTCATCTCCATAGGCTTGTGAAAATAAACTTGGCCAGTCACTAGAAAATTCATTATCTGTATTGTTAAAGCGGTTGGTTAACGCCGCGCGAAGATCTTGATTATTACTATCCGCAACAAATTTCCCACGCATTTCAACGGGAGATGTGACCGGAAACCTTGCTTGAGCGGCAGCTAACGTAGTACCTTGAGGTAAATTAGGATCCCTAAGGCGTCTACCCTGTTCATCCACAGGTGAGTCAGGAGTCAAAATAACCCCGCCACGTCTCGATTCAACTCGACTATCCCAAAATAATGCTCGGGTATTGAAACCTAGATTAAATATTGTTGGTGAATTACGTGACACACTGGGGAGGTTATTAACTGCATCACTATTGAATCGTCCAAAAGCTAATAAATCATGACTACTTTGTTCAAATTCATCTACTGCTGTAACACCTACAGGTAATGATAAGTTATCACCTCCACCCAACATAGGATGATGACAACTAGCACAAGCTGTACTTTGTTCACCACCTAAATTTTTTGCGAAAAATAACAGCTTACCTAATTGTGCTTTAGGGTCATTTATACTGGGTAAATTAAAACTTTGACTATTAGCTGATGTTAGCTCACGCTCTGCAATTAAGATTTGCAGGTTTTCTTGGGCGTTATCTATATTATCGTTAGGACTTCCAAGCTGTCTACCTTGACCTTGGCTGTCGGGGCTTCTTAGATTCTGACCACCATCTCCTGGACCACCAACCCTTTGCCCATTGTCAGGACCTCCTCGGGCTCCTGCTCTTGGCCCTTCCTGAGCATATATTGAGACAGTGAAAAAACTGGCTAAAAGTAATCCACCAAACATCGATAATCTACTTATTTTCATCTCACTATTATTCATATTGAATCCCTAATTGGTTAGCTGTTACTTTGGATCTAACGAATGAATAGATGTTTGGTTGACACGACATAGAGAAAAGAACAAAAATAATTTATAACCAAGGTACAAAGCAGCTCACTTTCCTCACAGAAAAAACAATAATAAGCCTAGTAAAGTGCACAAGTTAATCACTACAGGCCTAAATTAATGGTTAATTTTTCCTATAACTAAAACACAAAAAAAACCGCACACTTTATTACTAAGAATAAAGAATGCGGTTTTTTAATGTCTATGCCCTTAGGCAATTAACTATTACACTAAATTGTTAATAGCAACTTCTGGACTAAGATCAGCATCGTAATCCACACCTTCAATACCAAAACCAAATAGCTTTAAGAACTCTTGATGATAAGCAACATAATCGGTTAACTCGTCAATAGTATCAGTATCAACAGTGTTCCAAATATCTGTCACACGTTTTTGAACACTATCTTCAAGTTCTTTATAGTTTTGACGGAAGCGACCTTCTTCATCTAAACGTGGAGAATCGCTGTAAATGTTCTCTTTGAATAAGTTAGAAATTTGCTCAATACAACCTTCATAAGTACCGTCAGCTTTCATTACTTTGAACATAGCTGAAATATATAAAGGCATAATAGGAATAGCTGAACTTGCTTGAGTAACAACTGCATTTAATGAAGTAACACGAGCTTGACCATTTAAGTCAGCTGTTGCAGCATTAATTGCTGTGGCAGCTCTGTCTAAATCTTCTTTCGCTTTACCAATAGTCGCTTTACCGTAAATTGGCCAGGTTAACTCTTTACCAATGTAAGTGTAAGCAACAGTTTTAACGCCTTCAGCTAATACACCTGCTTCGCCCAGCTGGTTCATCCATAATTCCCAGTCAGCGCCGCCCATTACGTCGATAGTACCTTGAATTTCAGCATCATTAGCTGCTTCAACAGATACTTCATCAATAACACGTTTTGAGGTATTAAGGTTTTTAGTGGTAACGCTTTGTCCGATTGGCTTTAACGTAGAAGAATATACTTCACCGGTATCTGGATCAGTTCTACGTGGTGATGCTAATGAATAAACAACTAAATCAATTTTACCCATGTCAGCTTTAATTGTTTCAATCGTTTTTGCTTTAATTTCGTGAGAGAAAGCATCGCCATTAATGCTCTTAGCGTATATGCCAGCTTCATCAGCTGCTTTTACAAATGCAGCTGTATTGTACCAGCCAGCAGAGCCAGTTTTTCTTTCAGTAGGTGGCTTTTCGAAAAAGATACCTAATGTTTTAGCGTCATGACCAAAAGTAGAAGTAATACGTGAAGCTAAACCGTAACCCGTTGATGCACCAATAACTAATACGTTTTTAGGGCCTGAAGTTGTTGATGTTTGTGCTTTTACATAAGCAATTTGCTCATTCACATGCGCTTCACAACCTGCTGGATGAGCATTAGTACAGATAAAACCACGAATTTTTGGCTTGATAACCATAAGTAAAACCTTTTTTATTTATATTAGTGACTCAGCTACAGTATTATCTATTTGTATAAATCATAGCTAAGGTTTGAAAGAGACTTTCAAAAAATTGTTGCCATTGTACCCTGCCTTAAGCATTAAGAGGTACGACCAGAAAGCAATGTGTTTCGCTTATTTACTACCACCAGCACAGTCAGGAGAGCTTGGTACTTTATCAGCATACTGCTCTTGCCATTGTGACTCTGTATAGGTGTGTAATGCTAAGGCATGGATTTTATCCGCAAGTTCTTCTGCAAGCACAGCGTTTACTAAACGGTGACGTTTAATTAGGCGTTCACCTTCAAAGGCTTTAGCAACAATCACAACTTTAAAGTGCGACTCACTACCCGGTGGTACATTGTGATTATTGCTTTCATTAATCACTTCTAAATGTGATGGTTGAAAAGCATCTAGCAGTTTTTGTTCTATAACAGCAGCAACAGTCATTATTTTATTCCTGAATGTAAAATAGTATGGACTCAAATCGACAAATATTTTAGCTGATTTAAGTGGATAGACCAACAATATGTTGTGGATTATGACACAATAGTCGGCAATTTTTACTGACCTTTAGCCAATTTTATGATCAGCCCTTTTATTGTTAATGATAAGAACTTATTTCTAAGCCGCTTTCCTGTTTCACAGGTAAACCGTAGTTTACAAGCATGGGATTCAGCCGATGAGTACCTAATAAACCATATTGATGAACAAGGTTTAATTAACGCACAAACAAAAGTGGCACTTTTTAATGACGCTTTTGGTGCACTGGCTACACACTTCTGCCACTCAGGTAGTGAAAACCCACACGTTATCTCAATTAATGATTCCTATATCAGCAGTGAGGGAACTCGCTATAACATTGAGCAAAATTACTTAGATGATAGTAATCTTGAACTGTTAGATTCTCTTGATAGTTTACCTGATGATATTGATATAATTTTATATAAAATACCTAAAAGTAAATCGCTACTGATAGAACAACTTATTCAAATCAAAAAGTCAGTCAATGATAAATGCATATTTATCGCTGCAGATCGCGCCAAAGAAATCCACAGTTCTACCTTAAAAGTCTTTGAAAAGTATTTGGGCACCACCAAAACATCTTTGGCTGTTAAAAAATCACGTTTAGTTTTTTGTCAATTTGACTCTCAATTAGGTTCTAAATCCGGTAGTAATCAAATACATCAATCACCTTTTCCAACGGTGTGGTCCATAGCGCATAAATCAACCAATGATTCTCCCGATCGCGAATTTACCATAAGTAATCATGCGAATGTGTATGCTAGAGAAAAATTAGACATTGGCGCACGATATTTTATTGAAAACTTACCTGAAGTGGCTGCACACAGCAAAGTAATCGACTTAGGTTGTGGCAATGGTGTTATCGGCCTTACCGTTTTGGCAAATCAACCACAAGCGCACGTTCAGTTTATTGATGAATCAACGATGGCAATGGCCTCAGCGAAGCACAATATCGAAACAAACCTGCCTGAAGTCATTGGACAATGTGAGTTTACCCTTAACGATTCTTTGACCGATATAGAAGGTGGTAGTGTTGACTTAATCTTATGTAATCCACCTTTTCATCAAAATACAGCCACAACCGATCATATCGCTTGGCAGATGTTTAAAGACAGTCATAGGGTATTAAAGAAAGGCGGTGAATTGCGTATTATTGGTAATCAAAAATTAGCTTACCACATTAAATTACAACGCCTTTTTGGTAATGAAACCTTAATTGCCAGTAATGATAAGTTTGTCACCCAATCAGCAATTAAACGATAAAAAAATAGAGAAGCTCATGAATTTACAGACCTTTACCTCGATAGTCCTAGCCTTGTTACTGGCAAGCACTTTCGGCTGTAGTACAGCACCGACACATTTAATTGTTTCGCCGCAAGTGAGCTTGTCGCCATCTAATCAGTTATCAGGAAAAGAAGCGAAATTGAGCGTTATTGATATGCGCACCAGCACGCACATTATCCAAATACTCGAAAAAAAGGAAGCAGCTGTCATTCTTTCATCTGAGCAGCGTCTTGAAGATATCATTGAAGGAATCTTAGCGAAACAGTGGCAACAGCAAGGTCTAACGTTATCAGACTCAGCAAATAACAACGTTATCGTCACTATAGAAAAAGCGGTCATTAGTGTTGAGCAAGAAAGCGTCAGTTATACTACTCAAAGTGAAATTATCATTAAAGTATCTATTGATAATAGCAAGCAAACGCTGACCAGTAACTTTAAAAATAGAGCGCATAGTGAAGGCGCGCTTAATGCTGATGTCGCGGTATTAGAACGTGAATTCAATCAACATTTAAGTACCCTGATAAAACAAATATTAACCAGTAAAGATATTAAAACATTTTTATAGTGTCGCTTAATCACTCTATCCTTTTTCACTAAACAGTAGGTAATTATGAACCGTACTTTCCAATTTATTATTGTATTCGCTTTACTCATCAGCAGCTGTTTTAGTCATGCCGTTGATCCAACTAATATATACCCTAAGGTAAAATTAGTAACATCAATGGGAGTAATAATTGTTGAACTCGATAGAGTAAAAGCCCCTATTACCGTTGATAATTTTCTAGGGTATGTAGTAAAGGGCGAATATAACAATACAATATTTCATCGTATTATTGATGATTTTATTGTGCAAGGTGGTGCATATGATGCCAAGTTCACTGCTAAAGAGTTAGGTAAAAGCATTTTTAATGAGTCAGGTAACGGTTTAAAAAATGAAACAGGTACTATCGCTATGGCAAAAGAAAATAGGCCACACACAGCTAATCGTCAATTCTTTTTTAATCTATCAGACAATACGACTTTAGATCCCGGCAGAAAGTGGGGCTACGCTGTTTTTGGTGCTATCGTTGAAGGTGAAGAAGTATTAGAAGCCATTGCTAAGGTACCCACAGATTACAACGAATCGATGGCTTGGGATGATGTTCCCTTGAAGCCTGTGACCTTAATTAGCGCGACGTTATTACCTGCCAATGACTAGGTTATCAATCATAATTACACCACCCACAACAAAATATAAACGAAAGATTTAACAAAATAGTAACAAAGAAAATTAGATATTTTTTGACAAAAAACCAATTATCACCGATAAATAGGTTAGCCAATAAAATTTTCACTAAGATAAATTAATAGTGATTTAATAATAAAGGCACTAATTTATTGTCGATTAAATCTATAATTTACCATTAAAGACCGTCATATATTGTGCCAAGTAGTTTATATATTTTAAGGGGGCCTTCATGGTAGTAGAGCAGTTTATCGATGATAAAATACTTCAAATGCATGCTTATGTAGCCGCAGTTATGGAAGAGACCATTCACTACACAGAGCTTGACAGTTTTATTTTAGATACTATGTCTGAGTGGACATTATTAAAAGTAATGGATGAAACCCCACACAATGCCAAGGAACGTGTATTTTGGCATTTGATGCATGAAGTTAGCTTACATGGCGCTAAAGCACTTAACCAAGATCTATTTTTCAAAAGTGAAATGAATACCTGTCTAGACTTTTTTAACGGTACGGGCAGCTACCCTATTGATTGTATTGGTTGGCGTCCAATAGCATAGAAATAAATCTAACAAACATCACGTATACTAACTTTAAAGCATCCCGATTAAGTTATTCTCTTTGTTCTCACTCTTTGATAGGCTAGCCCCTCTATTACCATACGACTTATATATTAATACTTTATGTCTGAAAGCCACTCTTTTCGCCAAACGTTAACTTACTTTAAAGATCGACGTTTACTCAGTATTTTTTGCTTTGGTATAGCTAGTGGCTTCCCGTGGGTCATGATAGGCTCAGCCATGAGTGGCTGGCTAAAAGACGAAGGTCTTAGTCGTTCAAGCATTGGCCTTTTCGGGCTTATTTTTGTCGCTTATAGTATTAATTTTCTTTGGTCACCACTAGTCGACCGATTAAAGATCCCTGTACTAACGGCTAAAATGGGGCAAAGGCGTAGCTGGATTTTGACAGCGCAACTGGTGATATTATTAGCTGCAGTTCAACTTAGTCAGCTTGATGCAAACAACCAACTGAATATGATGGCTTTATTTGGTTTGATCATCGCTATTTCAGGAGCTACTCAAGACATAGCTATCGACGCCTACCGCATTGATTCGTTAGCTGACAAAGACAGTAACTACATGGCTGCAGGATCAGCGATGGCAACCGCAGGCTGGTGGACTGGTTATGCTGGTTTAGGCAGCATTCCATTTATTCTCGTTGATCAACCAAACTGGCAGTGGCCTCAGGTATATTTAGTGCTTGCGGTTATTATGGTCGTGTTAATGCTTACCGCGTTTATAGTAAGGGAACCTTTAAGCAACAGAGAGAAGCTGCAAAATCAAATTGAGAGTAACTACTTACGGGCATTACCAAGCCAAGGCAATAGACCATTAATTATTCTGCTTATTTTACCTTTAATTATTCTGAGTATACTTTACGCTAACATTGGTTATCCTGCATGGCCTACACAGTTCATTGCTGATGAATTTAAATTTTCGGCCATTAGTCTATTTATCGCGACCTTACTGGTAATTTTTATCAAGCAACTAAGCAGCTTAAATAGGACAGTTCAATCACAAAAAACTGATGATTCAGTTCCGTTACCGGCTGTTATAATTCATCGCTTAACAGCTTGGTTATTAACAACCCTAGTGGCACCAATACAAGAATTTTTCCAACGAAATGGCACTGGCTTGGCCGTATCCATTTTACTCTTTATATTTCTGTTTAAATTAGGTGAAGCCTACTTAGGAAGAATGTCAATTGTCTTCTACCGAGAGGTAGGTTTCTCAAATAGTGATATCGCTTATTATTCTAAAATGCTCAATTGGGCGGTAACTATCGTATTTTCTCTGATCGGCAGTGTATTCACTATACGTTATGGCATTTTAAAAGGGTTATTTATCGGTGGTATAGCGATGGCTTCTAGCAACCTACTCTTTGCACTAATGGCATTGGTAGGTCCAGATAAAGCATTGTTCGCTTTAACTGTCTTTGTTGATGGTTTTACTTCCGCTTGGGGCTCAGTTGCATTTGTCGCTCTGTTATCTGTTTTGTGTAATAAAACATTTACCGCTAGCCAGTATGCCCTAATGGCCTCTCTTGGTACCTTTGGTCGAGTCATGCTTGGCTCATACTCTGGTGTTATGGTTGATTGGCTCGATGGTAACTGGGCACTATTTTTTGTCCTCACGGCTTTAATGGTGATACCTAGCTTATTATTTTTATATGCTATTAGAGAGCCGCTGACAAAATTAATCCATAATCAAAGTTGATAAGAGTCTGGCCTAACTGTTTGTTTTATCCTATGATTACACATGATTTTTATTTAATAAGCGTTATCCTTTTATGATAAAATTTTTCTTTTTAATGCCCATTGTTATGTGTGCAATTTGGACCTGGTATCTTAGCGCACATAATTACAGCCTTAAACAAGGCCTCAAGGGATTCACTTACATCCTTGCCTTTAACGCTATTATTATTGCTTTCTTTGTTATGATGATTTACATATCCCGCTGATTTATTGATTTTTAACTAATACCAATTTGATTAAATTTCTTCCCTACTCAGAGCTATACTCGATGTTCAATAACAAGGCAAATTCATTCCGGTTTAGTCACTCTAAATCAAATTAATTTAACGAAGTTAATGGGCATCGAGTAAGCTCCCAAGGGCGAGTTCAAAAGGCTTACACACATCGTTATTGATTTTGAGAAGGGAATAACCATTCCCATCAATCAATGCCTTGTCTCTAAGCCTTTTAATTCTCGCTGAGTGGGAAAGAACTTAATCAACTTGGTATAAATCAGAGATATAAAGCACAACTACTACAAAAGTAATATGACAATAGTCCTCACAAAAAATCAGTCTTCAACCTGAACAAGAAATAAAGCATGAGCTGCTTTTATGAGATACACTTAAGCTATGTTTTTTAACTTTTTATTGGCCTTATGTTAATAGTTGATCAAAGTGTTTTAGATGATATTAGTCGTGGCTTTTCTGTCCCAGCCCAACCCAAGCTGCTACTTGAATTGCTCAAACTCATGGCCGATGCAAATCCAGATATTAATGCCATTAGTAACGCTATTAGTAAAGATATAGCAGTAAGTGCCGCCATTTTAAAAACCATTAACTCCCCTTTATACGGCTTAGGCAGAACAGTCACAGATATCAAAATGTCGGTAAATTACATTGGTATTTTCGGTGTAGTAATGCTGGTTACAGGTAGCTTACTTAAAAAGAGCTTTGATCCTAAAAACTGCAGTATTAACTTAGATGATTTTTGGCAGTTTACTTCTGACATTGCCAGTACCGCTATGTTGATTGGGCAAAGATATAAACCTGAAATAGCCAACGATAAGTTTTTTAGTTTAGGGCTATTTCATGCTTGCGGTGTGCCTGTGATGGCAATGAAATATAATGATTACCAACAAATACTCGATGACGGCTTAACAACACCAGAGCTAGAACTAACCGCCGTTGAAGAAGCACACTATGGCTTTAATCATACAACTATTGGTTTTTATGTTGCTAGCTCTTGGCGTTTACCTAAAGATGTTTGCCAAATTATTTTACAGCACCATGAACGATCTTTTTTAGATAAACTTAATGGCTCTGAAGGACAAGACTTATTTGCTGTTTTAAAGTTTTGTGAGCACTTAATGTCTTTAAAGTATTTAGAGCGCCCCTCAACAGATTGGCCTTATGTGGGAGAAAAGGTTTTGGCGATTTTATCAATAGATGAAAAAGCCTTACAAACCTTAATTACTGAGTTTACTGATATCCAAAAGGAAATCTAATTTTTTACAGGGTGATTTTATTAACTTGCAGGAATAAAATCACCACTAAGCTAGTCCATTAGTAAACTGCCCCCAAGAAAGTAGCAATGCTCTAAAGTCATCTAAACCACAGCCAGCCATTTCATTTTGATCTAGGTGAATATGCTCATCGGTTAACATTTCAGGTAACCCTTCACCGCTACCATTTAACGAACCGTTCATACTCAAGTTAGTTTGAATCGAGACATCCTCACTGTTTAAGGTAATAGAATATTCACTACCTGTGATGAGTACTTCTTGAGACTGACCTGATTCAATATTATCTATCGCAATGAGGAGGTCGGTAAGCTTGGTGACATTACGTCCAATTTCAACTTCCATCCATGGACCTATGACCTCATGCTCTAATGAAAAGAGCGCTCTGGCTTCGCCTGTTATAGCGTCGTGTACAAATTCATATTCCATAGCCTTTCCTATCGATGGGTATAATACGAATTAAATTAACTAAGTTATTTCTACTTAAGTAGAAGCCATAATTAATTTAATTGGTATAAAAGAGCCTATATTAAGTGTAGCAAAGCTTTACAGCTTTAATTAAAAATCGTATTTTTCGAGGATGATTACTGTGGGTAATTACTGTGCTTGCCATTGGCAATCAACTAATAATTTATTATCGATGAGTTGATTTTCTTTGTTCAAATAGATTTGTCCGATGAAATTATCATTGCTACCAATAACACCGACACCTTTAGGGGTGCCCGTCATGACTATATCGCCATCTTCCAACGTTAAAAACGATTGTAACTCTGTTAATATTTCAGCTGGTTTTACCATCATTAACTTAACACCGCCTTCTTGTTTAAGGGTATTATTGATAGTTAGCGATAAATTTAATTGCGGCATATATTCTTGCTCAAAACAAACAAAATCACTAAAAACAGCTGAGCTATCAAAAGCTTTAGCACGCTCCCAAGGTAGGCCTTTTGCTTTTAATTTACCTTGTACTTCACGTTTAGTGAGATCAAGACCAAGCGCTACCGCAATGAACTTCCCGCCTTGATATAAAAAACTTAACTCTGCTTCATAATGCAAGGCATCATCATTATGTTTTGCCAACAGTTCCGTACTAATCGCTGAATTTGGCTTTAAAAACACCACCATTTCATCAGGCATTTCATTGGCTAGCTCTTTGATATGGTCAACATAATTACGACCAATACAGACCACTTTTGATGGCGTTATCTGTTGTGCTGATTTTTCAGCTGAAATTAAGGTAACTGTATTCATAAAAGCCTATTTAGCCTAGGTAGAAGTTAATTGTGAGCATAATAGTCAGTTACGACTTATTGGACAAGTTGATTTGTCGATTAACGGAAAAATATAGACACATACATTTCACCATCAATATGAATAACCAAACAAATTCAATCAAAAGTAACAGAGTAAAGACAATATATAAGGAGGGTTCAAAAATAACCGCCACCAATGATAATCCGCTAAGAACATGCATATAGTACAATACCATCGCCTTTTTTTTGCTCAAAAAATCATGCATATGAGGAATATACTGCATCGCTGAGAAATCAATTAGGCAACGCTGTTGCAGGTGGGTATAACTCAAAAAAGGTAATATTTTAAGTAACATGCCTTGAACCACTGACAATAAATAAAAATAGATGAAAATTGCCGTTAGCAACATGCCTTTATCAGGTAATGCCATCCATAATGGCGTTTGTGTGGGCACATAAAAACTATCGGGTAAAAAGTACAAAACATTAAGTAATAGCAGTGTTGCTGCTGCCAACTGCCAATACTTAATGCTCGTATCGGGCACTTTGCGTTTACGCTGCTTAATCACATAAAACAAAGTAACGGCAAAAACACCATGACTAATGAATATTAACGTTAAGGCAAGCTCAGCATAAAAAACGTAAAACAGGAGTGAAATAAACAGACTAACACCAAGATATTGCCTGATGTATTTCGGCATATTAGGAGCAACATGAAACATAGGTAACACTTGAAAGCTTACCGATATGATTAATATTCCCGCCCAACCAACAAGCCCCATAAGAGCATGAATATCAGTGATATGTTTATCGATAGGCATGAATGGCACAGTAAAACCCACTCTATTCGCTAATAGGAATCCACCTAACAATAATACTATGGCCAAAGATATTATCGCTAAACGAAAACCGTTAATAGAATCACCTTGGCTTATTTTTTTTATTAGTACCCAAATAATAGCGGCGAGGTAAAGCCCTAACCCCAAGCTAAGTAAGACTAATGCCGTCAGTGTTAACCAGTGATGAGAAAAAATAAAACTAAGCATTAAAGCAATAACACCCGCACAATATAAAGCATGACTGGTCGTTGCAATAATTCGAGGTTTGGCAATACCGATACCACCAATGACAGGGAGTAATTGTAATAATGCCCCCATCATCACCATAGTTAAAAAACCTAAGGTAAAACCGTGGGTTAACGCTAGCATATTAGGCTGCCAGCGACTTAACCAAAGTGCCTCGCCAGAAAATAAAACTAGCAGCGCACAGGCAATGATAAAAAGCGGGCCGCTTAAGAAAAAACGAAAAGGTAAATCGATAGGAGGCAGTGCATTAAATGACAGGCCGGAAATGTTCATGATTATTTTCCTCAACGAAAGGGATTACTCAGTCGTACTATTAATTGCTTAGATAGCACTTTCTTGAAAGGTTTTTCCGTCAAAATGATGTTCAAATACTAATAATACCAAGTTGATTAAGTTCTTTCCCATTCAGCGAGAATTAAAAGGCTTAGATGCAAGGCATTGATTGAAGAGAATGGTTATTCCCTAGTCAAAATCAATAACGCAGTATATGAGCCTTTTAAACTCGCCCTCTGGGAGCTTTCTCGATGCCCACTAACATCGTTAAATTTATTTGATTTAGAATGACTGAACCCAAACAAATCTGCCTTGTTATTGAACATCGAGCAGAGCTCTGAGTTGGGAAGAAATTTAATCAAATTGGTATAAATCGATTTGGCGATAGATATAAAGTGATATGTTCTCATCATCATGGGTTTGACAATGATATGCCCAACCCGCTTGAAGCAGTTTCTCATACAGAGGAAAAGGCTGTCGCCTATGAGCCACCAATAAACACTCTCCTTTGTTCAAGCGAGCCAAGGCAGTTAAAATAACTGTCATTGGCTCGGGCGGGGCCAGCTCACTTACATCAACACTCACGAGTTTCATAATTATTTACGCGACTTTTCTGGCTTTAAAACCTTCAATAAGCTGTTCGCTATCACTTAAGTGTTGCGCCATCATAGGGTAAAGCATCATCTCTTCTTTCATATTGTGCTGCTGCATCATCACCATCAAGGTTTCAGACAAACCTAGGTATTCATCTTTTTCTTTAGCCGCAAGAGCATTATCAAGTGACTGTACCAAAGCACGCATTTGTTGATGCTCCATGCGCATAACTTGTGTTGGTCCTGCCGTCATACCGGTAGCTTGCTCAAATTGTGGAAACAATACCTCTTCCTCTTGCGCTAAGTGCTCTGTTAACTCACCAGCAAAGCTCTGCCACTTTGTTAATGCTAACGACCAATCTTTCTTGGCAACCGCGGCTTCAGCTTCAGTAAAAAACTCATCACACTCTCTATGTTTTGCTGTCATGTACTCTGGAATTGAACTCATATTATTTCCTGCTTTTATTTTCTATTATCAATATGTGTATCGTAATCGAACGATTAAGTTTGAGCCTTGACCTACATTAATAAAAACGCGACAAAGTAATTTTTTCCAACTCCACCTTTAGAAAAACAGTCGCTCTCCGGCTACATTAACAACTTGGTTACTAGTTTTGACCATTGACTACAGTTCAAAGCTGTACTTTGAGGTAGCCTCAATAACTTATCTCTTCTCTATGGTCTAAAGTTATGAAATTTAAAAAACCTTTATTAGCACTCTCGCTAACCTGCTCATCATTTTACAGTGTTGGTGCTGCTTTTCAGTTGGCAGAACACAGTGCTGCAGGTTTAGGCAGAGCCTTTGCTGGTGAAGCCGCTATTGCAGATAATGCTTCTGTGGTCGCGCGTAACCCTGCTCTTATGGCGCAGTTCGATACAATCGAATTCTCAGTTACCGGTACTTATGTAATGCCAGATGTTAGTTTGACTGGTATTGATGCGCCTACGAGCGTTGACCCTATCGCGCTAAACGATAGTAGCATTGCACCCAGTGCCATCATTCCTGCCATGTATTTGGTGGTGCCATTAAATGACAAATTTGCTCTTGGCTTTGGCACTTTTTCTAACTTTGGTTTAGCGACTGAATTTGATGATGATTATGCTGCTGGGCAATTAGCCGGTGAAACATCAATTACTACGGTTAACTTTAATACCAGCCTTTCATATAAAGTAAATGACCAATTTGCCATTGCCGGTGGCTTAAATGTCGTTTATGCCGATGCATCTTTAGTGCGTAATTTTGGTGACAGCCCTATGCCTTTACCACCAAAAACTGAGGCGGCCAATTTAGCGGGAGATGATATTGCTTACGGTTGGAATATGGGTTTATCGTATGATTTCAATGAAAACCATCGTTTAGGTTTTAGTTATCGTAGTGAAGTAAAATTAGAGCTGGAAGGTGATTATAGTAATGGTTTACCTACAAATCTTGGCGGCCTCGCAGGTGAAGTGGTGCCTGGTGCCTTGGGTATTGCCTTACCGGCGATTATGGAGTTTTCTGGCCTACATCAATTAAATACTGACTTAGCCATTCATTACTCGGCAATGTGGACAGGCTGGAGTAGTTTTGATGAGCTGGCTGGTTATGCTGCAGGAGTTGATGAGCCGGTATTTTCAAAAAAAGAGAATTTCTCTGATTCACTACGTTATGCCGTTGGTGCTAGCTACCAAATAAGCAGTAATGTCACTTTACGAACAGGTATTGCTTATGATCAAACACCAACCGATGAAGATCATCGCTCTATATCAATTCCCGATAGTGACCGAATTTGGATAAGTGGTGGTGTTAACTATAGCTTTGACAATCAATCATCAGTCGATTTTGGCGTTAGTATTATTCAAGGTAATACCGAAACATTTACTGAAACGGATGACTTAGGGCAACAATGGACATTTGAATCTGAAGGCGATGCTTATATCGTTTCAGCACAATACAATCATGTTTTTTAAAGGGATTAGCTAAAACGAAAAAGCTAACGAGTAGCTTTTTAATCCTTGCTTTAAGATAATCCTCGTCAATTTTGACGAGGATTATTATGTTAATAAGGGACGTTATTCTTTAACCGCTAATAAATTACGAATTGAAATAGTGATCTCTTCAATCCTATCGACATCAACCGGCGCAATAAAAATGGTGTCATCTCCAGCAAGTGTACCTAAAATACCGGCCGACTCACCCATGCTATCAAGCATACGAGAAATTAATGGTGCGGCGCCGATACCTGTTTTTAAAATAATTTGCATTTGATTATGCTTAACACTTAATACCACTGATTCGATTGACTGCTTTGACTTAGGCACAGCTAATTCATCTGGCAGAATATAAATCATTTCGTTATTAGTATTACGGGTTTTAACTGCACCGAGTTTAGATAATAATCGAGATATTTTCGCTTGCGACATATCTTCGAAACCTTGTGCGGCAAGCGCTTCAGCTAATTGACCTTGAGAGCCATAACATTGTTCTTTTAATAATCGTTTAAATGCATGAACTAATAGGGATTCTTTCTCTTTACGGCTGCTAGTCATTTAGCTTCTTCATATAATTAATTGGTATATGACAATTCTACACTATATGCCACCTGCTTAGTGAATATTTATTCATTATTTATCGTGTTTTTTTAGGCTAAAATTGCCGTCATATGATTGTCCCAACGCAGATCATTAAAATTCCCACGAACTTGATAAGGCTTTAAGGGATCATGTTGTGAAATAATGCGCCCGCGTCCTGTTGAGGCAATAAAACTATCGTCAAGTAGCGTCGCACCTGCGCCATCTTTAAGCTTATGACTGCTGATAAAAGTGTTTGAGTCTAGCTGCCAAAATGTGAGCAGATCAGCTTTAGGGCAAGTAATAACCACAGTATTACTTTTACTGTTGATACAAACACTGGCTGTATATTGTTTCATCTTACGCCATGTATCAGTATCAGCTTTTAATAAGGACAATTCATTTTCACCATGATGCGATATGGCAAGTGGTACTTCATCAGTTGATACACCTTGATATTGTAATCCTGCAACCACTTTTCCTTGTGAGCTAACATCTAAATGTCGAATACTAAGTCGCTTATTTTCTAGCTCAAATTTATCATCTATTTGCCCTGTTGTTAAATCCATGTAAGCAAGATTTGGCTGCATAGAATCAAGGTTTAATTTTTTACGAGACTGCTCCGGGTGAGTTTGAATACCGCCGTTAGCAATGACAATTTGTTTTTCATTTGAGCTTGGCATTACGGCTAACTGATGTGGGCCAATACCACCAGAGTCATATTGTTCAACAACCTGCTGAGTCACTCTGTCGCGTAAAACGATAAGACCCTTACCGTTTTTATAATCGTTTTCAGTGCTTAACAAAAGGCTATCGTTTTTTATCAAAGCGCCGTGACCATAAAAACGCTGATTATCGCTAACCGCAATATGATTAACAACTTCACCACGAATAAAGTCAATTTCTAACACATACTGACCTGGTCGACGGGCAAAAACCAAGGCATGGCCTGGTTTGCTTTTCAGCGCAATAACTTGGTGAGCACGCGCAGGTAAAACAACTTTATTGATTAACTGCCCCTGTAAATCAAAAGCTGAAGCAAAAAAATTGCCTTTATTGTCACTACAGCCACTCACTAACCACTGCTTTTTTCCACTTAATAATAAAGAAGCTGGCGTAGTACCGACTACACCAATCACGCCCACAGCACCGATACCGCCAAGGCCAAATAAAAATGCTCTACGACTGATCATATTTCAAAACTCTCTTGCAACTTACCTTTAAGAAAAACATCAAACTAACGCACTAAAAACTGTATTTAATACCCACGATAATTTGGGTAGGCTTACCTGGGCGTGCGCCAAACGGGCGACGAGAGACAATGACCTCTTCACCGGTTATATTATCTATTTTCCCGTAAAGTTTTAGTTGCTCATTCACTTGGTACCAAGAAGATAAATCAACTTGCATTAATTCATCAGTAGTTAAGCCCTCAAGTTCGGTATTACTGCCTGCAGCTTCACTCATTTCACTTAGGTATTTAAACATCAATGAAACTTGCCATTGCTCACCTTGTAAACCAGTCTCTATTGATAACTGTTGCTCAGGTAAATAAGGTAATTCATCGCCCACTTCAACACTGCCCCATTGTGAGAATGTTGAATCAAAGCTATTTTGAAATTCAGACTGGCTATAGGTGTAAGCAACTTTAAACGGCACAGTTAAACTATCCGATATTTGCCAGCTAATACTGGTTGACGCTTCAATACCATAGACATCAACTTCACCACCATTAAACTCTTGATCAAGCTCTTGAGTACAACCACTAGAGAAAGTACAGGCACCTTTTAAGTTACTATAATCATTATAAAATCCAATCACTTCACCTTGAAGTTCATCGGTACTATAACGCCAGCCAAATTCATAATTCCAACTTTCTTCGGGATCTATATTACTCTCTTGCCCTGGACTATTAGGAACATAACCTTTATTCACACCAACAAGTAAACCATGCTCAGTAGTTAACTGATAAAACAAACCAGCACCCGGCAAGAATACGGTATCTGAGTTTTCTTTGATGGTGCTTTCCAACAAATCTTTAGCCTCGCCTTCAATATGCTCAATACGTAAACCAAGGGTGATATGAAATTTATCAATCACAGCATTAACATTGGTAAAGGCCGCGACAGCAGTAGCGGTATCATCGTTTTGGGTAATCACTTCACTTGGCGTACCGTTAAGTACCATAACGCCTGACTGCATATCATAATAAGTTGCGGTATGTTTACGGGTAACATTGTCTTGATGAACTCGGATACCAGTATCTAAAACCACTTCAGCAGCGTTAATAGTTGTATCCCAAGTCAATTTAGTTTCAATACCCTTTGAGTAATAACGTCGGTCATTTAAGGTAAAAACTAATGCTTCGGTTTCGGTAAAGCTATCTCTATCGCCACGAAGCACATCCATAAAGAGCTGATTCACGCCCGTATCAGGAGACGTTAAAATGGTTTGCATACTACGATTGGTATTAAAACTATTAAAACGATCCCAGTCACGATCAAATTCTCTGTGATAAGCCTGACTAAACAAACTTATCTCGTCGCTTAACTCAATATAATGTGACAATTGAAATTGATAGTGCTCCCAATCCATTTCATCTTTTTGACTAGCCAGGTAACGTACATTACTATCTTTAGCAAAGTCCTCATCCGTCAATCCCAAGTAAGTTTCATCAGAGACTTCTTCGCCATAGCCCATTTTAAACTGAAAAAATTGATTACTCTCAGAATTACTCGGCACATAGTTAAGCTTCATTAAGACTTCGTTTTTTTCAAAGCCGGTATCATGTGAATTACCCTCAGCATCGGTCAAGGTCTTAAAACCATCCGAGCCTAAGTGAATACCTTCCACTAATAGACCAATTTGTCCTTTGCCCGTTAGCGCATTTTCACTGGTGATATTTTGTGAATAATAACCATGGGCTTTTTGATAGTTATCTTGACCATAGGCCAAGTCAACCATACCCTCTCCGCCTTGCTTGGCTGAATTCTCTGTAATTCCACGCGAGACCATATTGATAGCACCACCAACCGTATTGGGACCATATTGAATAGCCGATGGACCTTTAAATACTTCCACCTGGGTCATGCGTGACGTCATGGGGAAATAATACGCTGCTGGGGCTGCATAAGGTGCTGGCGCAATTAATACACCATCCTCCATGATAGCGATTTTACTACTACGCTCAGAGGTTGCACCGCGAAGACCAATGTTTGGACGAAGTCCATAACCATCTTCTTCACGGACATAAACACCCGGAACACTTTGTAAAACACGGTGAATATCGTCAAACTCAAATAAATCTAATTGCGCTTCACCAATCACTACAGCTGAGCCTGTCGCCGTTTCTAGCTGGTTATGACTACCAAAGATACTGATCACTTCAACCTGCTTACTTACCGATGAGTTGACAGATCGCTGCTCATCAACATTTGGCTGATTATCTTCATCTGCAAAACTATATTGACTAGCTAATATTAATGGTAGAGCTAAGATTAATGCTCGCGCTACAGGTGACTTTTTTACTGCTAAGTTCTTCATATAGTTAGTCTCTAGTCGCCATCGTTTGAGTTAAAACCGATGTTAATATCAGTTGCTTGAACAAAGTCGACGGTAAGTACGTCTCTAATCCCGCGTAATGAATCAATAGTCACAGTAATTTGTGCACGCCCCGCTTCTGTTTTTAGCAAGGTTTCATAGCTACCCGCTAACGCATTAGCGTTGGTAATAGCTGATTCAATTGATGTCAGCATCTCAGTAGCAATATTTTGCTGGCTTAAATGATCAATTAAAATGTTGTCAAAACCATGACCTCCTCCAGCACTATAAATCACGCTAAAAGTAGCAATGTTTTTCTGAAGACTTAGCACAGAAGTATCACTTAGAGCATGCTCTGCTATAGTTGGAATACCTGGGCTACTCACCGATAGTGGCACTAACATTTTCTCGTCTTTAACGCGCTCAATTTGCTCAAGCCAGTTAGTAACTAACTCTTCAACTGCATCTTTCTTGCTACTGAAATCACCTGTACCTTGGGTAAGTTGTGCATGGTAATTTCCTCCTGCTATTTGCCATTCACTATTCACTTCTTCAGTAATAGTGGCAACGTTGGCACTTATCGCTGTTAATACTTGGCAGCGTTTGTCTTTATCATTTGCGTTAGTCAAGATATCTTGACTGGCTTCAGGAAATAACAATAGTTCGATTGCTGGTAAACCTTGGCTCCCAACACTCTGCTTAGCAATAAATGCTTGGTTAATCTCTTCGCTACTTGCAAGTAAATTAGTTACCCCACGACCGACACTGTCTTTACTATCAGGCCAATAGTGCAATCTAAAAATTCGATTATTCTCAACAATAGGTCCCACTTTTAACCACTGAATTGCTTGCCAACTAGACATCACTTCACGCCATGATGTTTGCAGTACAAGGTGTTCAGCATTAGTAGGACTTGCATTCGCACAAAATTCAATGGTTTGCTTACTTAGCAAAGCTGATGATTCTTGCAAGTTTTGATAGCTTGGTAATACATGATTATTAGCTAAATCGGTTAGCCATAAGCCAAACTCATCATCAATGGTGCTAGTTGGCGTAGTAGGTGTTGTCGGAGCAATAGGATCAGGAGTGATTTCTGCTGTATCAGACCCACCACCACAAGCCGTTAACATTGCCGTTATTAGTAGGCTTGGTATTAAACGACTATTCTTATTCGTTAAAAAATTTAAATTTGTATTAATCATTGTTTGTTTAACTTCCATTAAGATGCGCTAAATAGCCTTAACAAATTGAATTAAGGCATCACGTTGCTGTTTGGTTAATGCGAGATAGGCTTTTTTGGCTGGCTCTGCTTCACCGCCATGCCATAAAATAGCCTCGCTAATTGTGCGCGCTCTACCATCATGTAAAAAACGCTGTTGACCGGTTTTATATTTTTGTAATCCTATGCCCCATAAAGGTGCCGTTCGCCACTCTCTGCCATTAGCATTAAACTCATATACGCCATCAGCTAAACCTTCACCCATATCATGTAAGGCTAAATCTGTGTATGGCCAAATAGTTTGTTTTGCTAGTTCCTTCACCGGATAATTTTCATCGGTGACATAACTTGGGGTATGACATTGCTGACAACTTAATTGATAGAAGGTTGCCCTGCCGGCTTGCACAGTCTTATTGTTTAAGTTTCTAGCGGGAGGCACACCAAGTAACTCATTAAAGGTAACGGTAAGGTCAAGTCGGTTATCCGGTATTTCTAAGTCAGCCAAGCTATGGCCACCGTACGCACTGGCATAGTTACAAGCGACTTGAGTTTTGCTACAAGTTTCATCAACAAAGCTAGAGTTGGTGATACCAATATCATCGCGAAAGGCCGCTGCAACTTGTTGATGTAAGTTAGGTTGCTTGGATTTAAAACCAAAACGCCCTACTTCAATAGCCTGAGTGATAACATTAGGTACGCGGTTATATTTTGCTGAAATACCATTACCATCGATATCGTCACTGTCTTCTTGCTTGAGTAAATCATCGGTTTTAATAGCATTAAGTAGTCCCATGCCAAATATATTTGGCGCAAGTCTTACCGATAGACCAATATGTGGAGCTAGTTCACCATAGGCTAACTTAGTTAATTGATAACTTGGTTTGAGTAATTCATAAGGCTCACCATCAGCAAAAACGCCAGTAATTTTGCTATAACTTTTATCTAACCAAGCTTCACCTAGGTTATCTGTATACGGAGATTTTTTTATAATATTCGCATCCGTTAAGCGATAACTAATTGCCCGTGGTTGAATTTGACCACCATAGATAGGATCAACCGCTTTAATACTAGGATCTGTGCTACCTAAACGCACCACTAATGATAAGGGTAAGATATGCCCCGCTTCATCGATTTTAGCGCGAGATCCTGCTGTATGGCAGGCAATACAAGAACGTGTATTAAATAATGGCCCTAAACCATCCCGATTTCCGGTAGCACTAGGGGCTGCAACCCAAGGATCACGAAAAAATGAAAAGCCCGTCCAAAAATCGAGTTGTTGCTTACTACTCAGTTTCTCACCCGGGTAAAGGTAACTAGCAAACAAACGCTTATGGGTCATTCCACCTGCGGTTTTATGTTCATTTAACTCAAAAGCAGGTGCTCTTTTAGATTGCAATTGTGCTGAATGAGGCTGCTCGCTATCGCAAGCAGACAAAACACCTAAAAGGATAAAAGTAAATACAAGCTTACTGTTATCCTTCAATGTTGATTTACTCAGAAAGATCTTCAAACTAGATTACTGCCTTTATAACGATTTAAGAAAAGCCAGTAGCTGTTCACGCTCAGCCTTGCTGTAATTCATGAATGTTTCTTTTGAGGCTTTTGCTTCACCGTCATGCCATAAAACCGCTTCTTCGATAGTGCGAGCGCGACCGTCATGTAAGAAGCTTGAATCTTTATTTACAGTTTGTACTAATCCTAAGCCCCATAACGCTGGAGTTTTCCATTCAGTACCACTGGCATCGCCTTGGATAACACCATCAGCTAGACCGTCACAACGTTGAACATACATACATTCAGCGCCTGAAGAGCAAGACAAACCAGCAGATGTTTCACGGGTAACTGCGCAAGAGCCGCCCATATCATGTAATAACAAATCAGTGTATGGATAGATTGTTTGGTCAGATAATACCGCGATAGCTTCTGTAGTTTCGCCACTTTCGGGCTTGATAAGACCTGCTAGCGTTATTTCACCTAAAACACTGCCTTTAGCTTCACCGGTAACATGACGTGGCGTATGACAACCAGTACAATTAGCTTCAAAAAACAAGCTTCGTCCAGCTTGCACTTCATCTGTCCAAGTCTCATTTTCACTATCAAAACCTCGACGCGCTGGCACGCCTAATACACGATTATAAAACTCAACCAGTGCTAGTGAATGATCGCTTAAGTCGGTGTCAGTGCCCAAGTTCGCTTCTTGCTCAGCCGCTAACAAACAAGCTAATTGCTTGTCAGTACAAGGCTCACCACTAAATACACTGGTAGAAACACCCATGTCTCCACCGTAAGCACCCGAAACTTGCTGCAACACAGTAGGGTTTTGCGCTTTATAGGCAAATCGACCAATGAGTTTATCTTCTGTACCAGTTTTATCTAACGCGTTGCTAACCATAGAAGCACGACCTGAAATACCATCATTATCACTGTCGTTTTCATCGACTAATTTAAGTAAATTTTCTTGTGGAATAGCACCTAACAACCCGACACCAAATGCTTGTGGAGCAACACGAGCTGAGAAATGAATATCATCGACAAAAGCTCCGTAACTTAAATCTTTTATTTTATATACGGGATTACGTAATTCATACGCGGTACCATCTGGGTACTCTCCGGTGATTGTTTCAAATACGATAAATGGAAAAGCTTCGCCGTATAACTCAGTGCCACTTACCGAGCCATCGTGTTTAGAAAAACCAGCCGCTAAGGTATTACCATCCATAAAGCCATGCACTGAAAAAGGTTGTATCTGATCGCCATAAATAGGATCTGCATTACCCTTAGAATCAGCCAATTTAACTAACATACTGCTCATAGCTATCGCTGGACTTGCTGGTACCACGCCACGACCATCATTAAGGTGACAACCTTGACAGCTACCAGTACTTAATATTGGGCCAATGTTATTATCTGGGGTACGGAATAAATGATCGCCTGAAGTGAAGTGGCCATCTAACTGAAAATCATCAACAATAGCTGCGGGCTTTCTGCTGAATGCATTTTCATTGCTAACAAAAACAGTGGTATCGCCACCTGATAAATACTCATTTTTTTCAATAACGTCGCTGGTTAACGGCGTTAAACCACTATGGTCAACTCTTGGTTCTACTGGAGTAACAGGAGGAATGGTTACAGGGGGTTCAACTTCTGCGGTTTTTTCACTACTACCACCACAAGCAATTAAGCTGGCAGCCAAGATAAAAATCAATGCGCTCTTATACATTATTTCCTACTTCCATTTATTAAATAAAGTGACTTATTCCACTAACATTTATTTTTACAGGACAAAGAAAAACAAACGTAAAATGGACTCCATAGGAGTCCATTATATACAAACAAGAATGATTACTAAAACAATTAAGGTTTAGATTTCTTGATCTGTATCACCTCTTAGGTCATTTTTTGTTACGCCAAGTGCATCAATTACTGCTTCAATATCATCAGTTTGTGCAACTAAAGCATTAATTACAGCTTTAATGTTTGGCTGATCAATACCAGCTTGGATTAATACATCAAATGGCATACCTGTTTTAGCTTTAGTATCAATTACCGCTGCAGCAGACATAGTTGCTTCTAATGCACCACGTAGTTTATTTGCTAATTCATGTTGCTCTTCAACTACTAGCAAGTCATAAATTGATGCACCTTCAATCACTTCACCATCAATACGAACATATTTCGCATTAAAGCTGTTTTGAACACCTTTAGCATTTAGGAAGATATCTCTGTGAGTATTATCACTAAAACAAGAATGTTCATCTTCTTGAGAGTTTTCAATCAAAGCAATGTTAATGCGTTCGCCAGCTAACTCACCAAAGCTTAAACGTCCCATACCTTCAAGAATTTTTGCTAGAGAAGCATCGCCACCCGCTACAAAGTTTTTGTAATGAGGGCCTGAAACCGGTTCCCATTGCTCAGTTACACGCTTTAATTGATTAATCAATAATTGCGCTGTAGTTACTAAGTATTGACCACGACGAGTACAGATATCATCTGTTGCTGCATTAGTACCTGAAGTACAAGCACCAACTGTTGTTGAGTAATCAGAAACTGGACGTTGACCAGCTGTATTATCACGTGTACCAGCACCTGAAAGGTCTAAGTTTAAATCCTGACCCCATAATAAAAACTCAATAGCGTGGTAACCGGTAGTAACGTTACGGCCATCTTCACCATGTTCAAACAGGCCTTCTAGCGTTTCAGCGTCAATTGTTGGGTAAGCTGCGCTATTAGCAATAATGTTGTCTGTTATTGCATTAGCTGGGCTTTCTGGACCAGATAAACCATCAACAGGCTCAACGTAATCAATAATAGCTTCGCCTAATGGCCAAGCATTAATTAGACCTTCGGGACCTTCACCTGCGTCATCTTTACCTAAAGTGCCGTCATCTTTTAACTCATCAATAGGTCCTTGACGGAAGCGATAAACTTCTGTTTGTCCGTAAGGTTCACGTGAGTCTAACCATGATTTTTTAGCTAGGGAGAAATTAGTATCAGTTGGATCAGCAACAAATTTTTCAAGCGCAACTTTTAAGTCTTGAGCACTAATTAATGAATCTGAATAAGCGGCATAAGCAATGTTGGCGTTAGTTTTAATAACGTCTTCACGGGTAACGAAGGTACTTACACCACTGTTTCCTGCAACACCGGCAGCACCGTTTGATCCTGCAACACCTGAAGCACCGTCATCGCCGTCTTCTACACACGCTGTTAAACTCAATGCAACAATCATTGCTGCTGATATTTTTGAAAAAGAACTAAATGTCATGTTTTTCTTAATCCCTGAAGTTAAAGTACAAATGATAATGGTTCGCATTATAACTATGATTATCACTATGTCTACACTTTGTTACATATTTTTAATATAAGTAACAATATGGAGGAGTTAATTTCACGGACTAAAATATTATTTACATGTATAACCACATTATTTTTACTGTTTTTTTGACTCAGTCACGCTACTAGCGCAAAATTGCCAAGTATTAATTAAAACAAGTGGCTATTTATTGCTCCACTTGTCATAAAGAGTTACTTCGCTGAAGGCGAGCTCTTATAAAAATAACGAAAAATTATTGTTAGGGATATTATGAAAAAGCTAAAACAATTACTTACTTTAAAAGTAATGTTACCGGTACTAGCGCTAAGCAGTACGGTAGTAATGGCCGATGAAGGTATGTGGCAGCCAAACCAGCTACCAACAATCGCCAAAGAATTAACAAAAGCAGGTTTAAAATTAAACCCAAATGACTTAACCGAGCTAACAGGCTTCCCTATGGGCGCTATTGTTAGTCTTGGTGGTTGTACTGCTTCATTTGTATCTGATCAAGGCTTAGTGGCAACTAACCATCATTGTGTTTACGGCTCAGTACAATACAACTCTACCGCAGAAAACAACTTACTTAAGAATGGTTTCTTAGCTAAAAATTTCGCTGAAGAATTACCGGCAACACCCGGTAGCCGCATTTATGTAACCGAAGAAATTACCGAAGTAACTAAGCTGGTAAAATCAGGTGTTTCGAGCAAAATGTCGGGTAGTGATCGTTATAAAGCCGTTGATACTAATTCAAAAAAATTAGTGGCTGAATGTGAAAATGATGATAGATACCGCTGTAGTGTGGTTAACTTTCACGGCGGTTTAGAATATTACTTATTTAAACAGCTTACTATTCGTGATGTACGATTAGTGCATGCGCCAGCAAGCAGTATTGGTAAATATGGCGGCGATATCGATAACTGGATGTGGCCACGTCACACTGGCGATTACGGATTTTATCGCGCCTATGTTGGCAAAGATGGTCAGCCTGCTGATTTTAGCAAAGACAATGTGCCATACAAACCTAAGCATCACTTAAAAGTAAACAAAAGCAGTGTTGATGACGGTGATTACATCATGGTTCTTGGCTACCCTGGCAGAACTAACCGTTACCGTACTGCCTATGAAGTTGAAAATACTTTTTCTTGGACTTACCCACACGCGAAAGCATACCGCGAAGAGATTATTGATTTAATTCATACTCATTCAGCAGTAGGTAGCGAAGCGCGTATTAAGTACGAAAGCACATTAGCTGGCCTTGCCAACTATGCTAAAAACTATGGCTCTATGATCCACAGCTATAACAAGGGTACTTTTTTACAACGTAAGCAAGAGCTTGAAACAAACTTAACTAAATGGTTACACCGCAGCACTAAACGTCAAGCACAATACGGCGAAGCGTTATCTGGTTTAAACAGCTTAGTTAAACAAGATGATAAGCAACAAGCCCGTGATTTAATAATGGGTTACATGCGTTACAGCAAAATGTTATCTACGGCTAAATCACTGCACCGTTTAGCGATAGAAAACACTAAGCCAAATATTGAACGTGAACGTGGTTACCAAGAACGTGACATCGCTCGTTTTGAACAAAGCATGAAATCTGTAGATCGTCGTTATGATGAGAAAATTGATAAAGAAATTCTTGTTGCTATGCTAACGCACTATGTTGCACTGCCTAAAGCAGAGCGACTTAAATCATTTGATGCATTTTTTGGCTTAGGCAATATCACAGCTATAAACTTCAATGAGAAAAAGTTACGTAAACAGTTAGCTAGAATGTACAAAAGCACTAAACTTAATTCTCAAGAACAACGTTTAGCACTGATGAATAAGTCGTTAAGTGACTTTAACAACAGTAAAGACCCGTTCATTCAATTAGCTGTTACTAGCTTTAAAGAGCGTAAAGTTATTGAAGATAAGTCAAAAGAGTTATCAGGTAATATCCAAGCTTTCCGTCCTAAGTATATGGAAGCGCTTATTGCTTACTTCAACGATAACGATTTACCTGTATATGCCGATGCTAACAGCACTTTGCGTATTACTTACGGTAATGTAAAAGGTTATTCTCCTCAAGACGGTTTAACGGCTACGCCTTACACTACGCTTGAAGGTATTGTTGCTAAAGATACCGGTGTTGCCCCTTTTGATGCACCGCAAAAGCAATTAGACTTAATCAATAAAAAACATTACGGCGAGTATGCGAAAAAAGCACTTGGCTCAGTACCTGTTAACTACTTAGGTACCCTTGATATTACTGGTGGTAATTCAGGTTCGCCAACGCTAAACGATAAAGCTGAATTTGTCGGTCTAGTATTTGACGGTGTTTATGAAAGTATTATTGGTGATTGGGATTACGATACTAAGTTAAACCGCTCAATTCACGTTGACGTACGTTACATGCTTTGGGTTATGGAGCACGTAGATGGCGCTACTAACTTAATTGAAGAAATGGATATAGTTGAGTAGCGGTTGAATAAGTTTCACTTATTTACCCTTACCCACGTTTATTGATAAAAATCCGGCCCTGTGTCGGATTTTTTATTTTACTAAAGAAATTTATCTCGTCTCTTTGGTAAACCATTTAACTCGGCAATTAAGTCACGTTGACGTACGTTACATGCTTTGGGTTATGGAGCACGTAGATGGCGCCAATAACTTAATTGAAGAAATGGATATTGTTGAGTAAATTTAGTTAACTAAACACTTACTCATTGATACTTTAAAATCCGGCCATGTGCCGGATTTTTTATTTGTATACCTTCAAAAAGTACCTTTTTTATTTACCCTCACCAATAGTGAAGTAACATTTTTGTAACGTTACCCTTGAAAAGCAGACTTTTGACCATATTCCTTTAATAACAAACGCAGTCATTCGCGAAATTATAATTACACGATAATGGCTTAACTGATTCAAAAGCAGAAACAAGGAGAGTGCAATGCAAAGTTTTTTGATAAAGTTTTTATTATTACTTAGCGCATCCCTCTCGGTACATTCTGCAATCGCCCTGCCCTTATCTTCAGTTTTAGCCAATAAATATCATGCCATTGCCCAAAGCGACCAAAATGCAGGTCATTTAAATACTAAGTCAGTGTTTACTCACTTTTCCTATAAGCAATATTCTCATTCAAAATTACAAGCAAGTTTACTCACATTACTGCAACAAAACCCTGACGATAAGCTCGTTTATGCCTTATTCATTGAGTCAGTCAACGCGCTTAATCGCGACCTTGATCAAATCAATACCCAATCAGAGTTTAGGCAGTTATACCAAGAGCAAGTCGATACTCACAACTATATCCTAGGTGTCGAAAACAACTTATACCGCCAAAAAATAAACTACCAAGCAAAACGACAACTGCAACACATATCTTAATTAACTTTTGTTTTATGTCCTTATGTACTGCTCATAAGGCACCTTCATTCGTTATTTTAGGATATCTCTCATGGAAAATTTATTTTATTTAATGCTAGCCCCGTGGCTATGTTTTGTCGTATTCGCCATTATTGCCTGTTGCTTAATAAAGTTCGCTAGAAAACGTAAAGGTATTGCCATTGCTTTTGGCATTTTTGTACAGATGTTTGCGCCTGATCCACTCGTAGAGCAAACCATCAAAATGGTTCAGGTTGATAAGCGTGTAGTGACACAAAAGAAAAAACAAAATCAATCGGGTGATAGTCAAAGCTAGTTTGCATTAACAAATAACGTTGCTAGCCCAATTAAGTCTGAGGTCATTACTCGCATAAAGGTAATGACTTCATGCGTCAAACGTTTGATAAACTATAGAAGCAGGGAGTCTGCTAAATCCATGTTTGATCAGACGACGCTACCGTCACTTCACTAATATTTTCACCGGTATGTGCAGTACTGGCTGGCTCTACCATTAAAAAGTGTGTATCAGGCAAGGCTTTCGGACAATGCTCTACGCCCTTAGGAACGACATACATTTCTCCAGGATTTAAAATAATATCGCCAGCTCTAAGCTGTAAGGTTAGTTGACCGGTAAAAACAATGAATAACTCATCTTCATTATCATGTTTATGCCAAACTAACTCACCATCACCCTTGGCTATTTTAACTAGCTGTCCATTAGACTCGGCAATGATTTTAGGGGACCATTTATCATTAAATAGTGAGAATTTTTCGTTGATATTAATTTTATTCATACGATTACTTTGATTCCTGTAATTAATACTTAACTATTTTTTGTACTGCTTCGTTTACTATGTCTCTTCAGGCGTATTTTTCGGCTAACGATAAAGCAAAGGCCAATCAGTAAATCAGATAAAATAAGAAAGGGCTAACATTGACAAACTTTGTGTGCACTAAGTTATAGACTACGCCAAAGGGCATAATAATAATAATAATCTCTTACTATCGGTAATAATATTGTCATCTTAGTTCTGTGTAAAACATCAATTGATATCACTATAGTCAATTTTTAACACTACTTTATAAAGCAGCAATAGCTTTGATTTAGCTCATTTTAGGCCAAAGTTGAATATCGTTAGAAAGTTAGATAAAGTCAGTAACACTTTTTTAACAATTAATACCCCGCTCACATCTCTGTGAAATAACTCTAACAATAACGCAAGGATAAACCGTGATAAAGCTCACTAAAATATTCGCTTTAAGTGCCTTAGCTTTGAGCATAACAGCATGTAATACAAGCACTGAATCAACCAGTACCCCCACTCAAACAACAGTATCTCAGGCACAGATATCAACTGTTGCACTAGAAAAGTACACCTTAGCTAATGGCTTAGAAGTAGTACTTCATCAAGATAAATCAGATCCTATTGTTGCGGTTGCTATTCTTTATCACGTAGGGTCAAATCGAGAAAAACTAGGTCGTACTGGTTTTGCTCATTTTTTTGAGCACATGCTTTTTCAAGACTCTGAAAACGTAGGCCCAGGAAACTTTATCAAAAACATCGGGAATATGGGCGGCACGTTAAATGGCGGCACATGGCAAGATGGCACCATTTATTATGAAGTATTCCCACATGATGGCTTAGAAAAAGTGTTATGGATGGAATCAGACCGTATGGGCTATTTCATCAATACCCTGACGCCTGAAGGCTTAGAAAACGAAAAACAAGTCGTTAAAAATGAAAAACGTCAAAGCGTTGATAATCGTCCTTATGGCCATACTGAATATGTAACATTAACGGCTCTTTACCCTGAAGGTCATCCTTATAGCTGGGATGTTATCGGCAGCTTAGAAGATCTACAAAATGCAACATTAGCTGATGTTCGTGAGTTTTATCAACAATGGTACGGCGTAAATAACGCAACTTTAGTACTTGCTGGTGACTTCGATACCGATGAAGCTAAACTATGGATTAAAAAATACTTTGGTGAACTAGAGCCCCGTGGTGATGTAACACCTTTACCACCAATGCCTGTTGTCATCGAAAAAAGTAAATCACTTTACCACGAAGATAATTTTGCAACATTACCCGAATTAACGTTAACGCTACCTAGCATTGAGCAGTATCAAAAAGAGGCTTATGCATTAGATCTATTGGCTGAAATATTAGCCGATGGCAAAGACAGTGTTTTATATAAACATATTGTTGAACAAGATAAGTTAGCGCCCACTGTCTCCGCAAGCAACTACAGTAGTGAACTGGCTGGAACGTTCACTCTAAAGGTACGTGCCTTTAATGACATCAAATTAGATAAAGTTAAGGTGAGCATTGATAACGCACTAGCGCAATTTGCTAAAGAAGGTTTTACTGATGCACAGCTTCAACGCATCATGACAAAACGCGAAACAGCATTTTACGGTGAGTTAACCAGTGTATTTAATAAAGCTTCAACGATTGCCCAGCATAATGAGTTTGCTGGTGACCCCTCGTTAGTGACTAAAGAAATAGAACTTTTTCGCGCCGTGACTCGTGACGATATTATGGCTGTTTTTAATAAATATATTTTAAATAAAAACACTATCGCCACAAGCTTTGTACCTAAAGGTAAAAAATCACTCGCCTTAACCGGTGCGGTAAAAGCCAACGTGGTTGAAGAAAAAATTGTGCAAGGCGCTGAAACGGTCGCTGTCGCTAAACAAGCAGTCAATCCAGAAAAATTAACAGCTATTGCTCAAGCACCGTCATCATTTGACCGCGCTGTAATGCCAAAAGATGGTGCACTAAGCCCTGTTAAATTACCCGATGTTCAACAAATTAAGTTAGATAATGGCTTAACGGTATTATCCATTGAGCATAATGAATTACCGCTAGTATCTTTTTCAATTAGAGTGATGGGTGGGCATTCATTAGACCCTTCAGGAAAAGATGGTGTTGCCAACTTACTGACCTCAATCATGATGGAAGGAACTAAAAATAAAACACCACAACAATTAGAACAAGCCATGGGAGAAATGGGCGCAACGTTCAGATTTACCACCAGTGACGAATACATCACTTTAACGGGTAATGCCTTAGCTAAAAACTATCAAGCGGCAATATCACTTGCTCAAGAAATTATATTAGAGCCTCGTTGGGATGCAATAGAATGGGAGCGTATCAAGCAAGAAACAAAAGCTAAAATTCAACAAGCGAATGCTAACCCTGGTGCTATTGCACAAAACGTTTATGCCAAAATAATGTACGGTGCTAACAGTAAACTAGCCACGTCAGTTTCTGGCACAAGTGAATATGTTGATAGCATCACCTTAGAGGATGTTAAACAGTATTATCAGAAAAACATAGCTGCAAACCTTACAACGGTTCATGTTGCAGGCGCAGTTAAACGTAATGATGTTATTAAAAGTCTATCGGCATTTACTACACAACTTAAATCGATGGAAGTAACATTACCTGAAGTCACGCCATTGCCAACAATTGATAAAGCTCAAGTGTACTTTGTGGATGTACCTGGCGCTAAACAATCATTTTTACGCATTGGTACGCCAGCCATGGTTGCCAGTGCTGATGATTATTATCAAGCCGTTGCGGTAAACCATAATTTAGGTGGTAGTTTTTCTGGACAATTATTTCAAATTTTACGTTTACAAAAAGGCTATACCTACGGCGCATATTCAGGCATAAGCCGTGAAAATGCAGGTGGACTGTTTACCGCCCGCTCCAGTGTTCGTTCAAATGTTACCTTAGAGTCAATTCAAACCTTCCGTGAAATAATGGCTAATTATAGCGATGGTTTTGATGATAACGCGTTATCGATGACAAAATCTGTGTTAAAAAAATCAAATGCTCGTGCTTTTGAAACCACGGGCAGCTTGATGGGGGTTCTACAAAATATTAGTAGCTACGGCTTAGCCAGCAACTATGTAGAGCAACAGCAAGCATCATTGCAACACATGACACTTGAGCAAGCGAAAGCGACTATTTCAACATACATTAACCCTGACAAAATGGTTTATTTAGTGGTTGGCGATGCAGAAACGCAATTACCACGCATGAAAGAACTAGGGCTAGGAGAGCCTATTGTTTTGGATAGAAAAGGTGATCTAGTTAAATAACTTTCAGTCAAATATAGAGTGACAACCTTAAGAACAAAAGGCTGATAAATAGTATTTTATCAGCCTTTTTTATTTATTTATCCTTAAATATTCCTCCCCTGAAAACTGCGTAATTAAGCTAAATGAGGGAATGAAATGTGTTTTCGATATTATTTGGCATGTTAACTTTTACCACTTTGAAGACCTAAGATTTTAGTACCATACCGACAGCTTTGGGACAGTAAACGGTCATAAATTAAGAGCCGAATCAATATATTTAGCAGTCACAATGAGCACAAAGGAGACCTTAGCTTTTATTGCTAATTGGACAAGTTGGATTAGATCATTGTATCAATAACGCTTAAATTACTAGTTGCTGAAGGATTGGCGTTTTTCAGCCAAAGCTTCAGCAATCGGAGTGCATATTTTCGTTATATTTTGATCCCTGTGACTCGTGACATAATCCCATATACTGAAACATTTCACTAGCTAAGGGGTCCAATAGGTTCACTTATTTGAATTGGCGCGCCTTCTTCAACGCATACACTCAGATTCAATGATTAATGCATCACAATTTGGCCTTACATTCTCAATAACTTCTGTGCTCACCCAATACAAATTTGCTATTTCGCCTTCTTCGTTATATCGGCTAAAAAACAAATATTTGCCATCTGGAGTGACTGTCGCAACTCTTTCATCAAACTTTGAGTTTACTGTAATGCCAAGGTTTATTGGTTTTGTCCATGCACCGTCTTTCTTCTTAAAATAAACATAAAAATCCGCTTTTTTATTTTTGTCTTCTGTGTTTCGAGCATCAACTATTAAATAATCTTGAGACGGGGAAATAAAGGCGTGACCTCCAAACTCAATTTCAGCTTCCTGAAACTTAGGGTATTTACCATTTATATTAGGAGCATAGTAGGTTCTCATTCTTTTAGATATATTGGTATAATAAAGATCGCCGTTCTTCGCGAGAGTTGAAGTCATCACTTCATGCTCGTTAAAAGATGAGTCAAGTTTTATCGCATCACTCCAACCATTGTTCAGACGGTTTACATACCAAATACTAGTGTCTGTAAAGTCAGCGTTATACGCGGTGAAATATATTTTATTACCGTCATAACTCACATTAGGTTCCATTTCCCCGGCTTTTTGTCCTTTGGTAAAACTTGCTTTTTTAAACTGTGTCCATTTGTTATCTTCGAGCTTTGAGAAATATATATCAGCAGGTACACCACCTTTTTTCTGAACTGTAAAATACATTTCATCTAAATCAGGAGAAAACGAAATACCGAATTCATATCTTCCCTTGATTGAAACAATACCGGGTGCAAAAATTTCAGGTGTTGATCCGGGTGGCGTTTGACCGAGATAGGGACCATCAGGGATGGAAATGTCATCTTGGCTATAACTAGTGCTGCTCATCACTAGAACAGAAAACAGTAGAACAATTGCAGTGCTAACACGCTTCATAATTTATTCCTTATTTTGAAATCAACGAATTATTTAACTTCGATATTGAAGTCGATTTCATTGATATAACGCTTAAATGTGATTGAACAAGCGGTCACTTTAAGAAAAACAGCTTTAAAATACCTGACGTCCTTATGACCTTTAGCTGATTTTTGCTGACGGCGATAATCAACTTATTAATTACAACTAACGCCGCCATAAGCGGCTAAATAAAAGTTGGCTAGTATGTTAAATAAATCTGAACCGAGTCAACTTCTCTATACCCATTTATTTATTACTTTTAATCAGTTCATCAACCCGATTTATAATTAAATACTAATAAGGATTGTAACTTAACAACCTTGGGCCCCTTTAAAATAGCAATAGACATGCCAAAAAATAAAAAGACTATTTTTCAAATGATTAAAGTTTTTTTTGTTTTATTGTTTTTATAAACAATTGCGATATCGAAACCCATCAATTGGAATAAATCTCGATATCGAGTAAAAGTTTATCTTCTTAGGGAATACCCACTAATTGATAAATTATATTTATCACCGAAAACACCCGTGTAGTTTGAGTAAATGCTTCTATTCATACTGCTACATCAATGAATACATGTGATAAGCGATTCATTAGAAATAATATAGCCAGTAGTTTGATACAAGCCCTGAGTATTCGTTAATGAGCTTGAGCGTACCTTAGTCTCGAAAGCAAAGCGGTAAACATTAAATGTTATGTAGGAATTATTCGTAAACTAAGAGCACTAACCTGAACCAATTAAGTATGGTGTACCAGGAGTCAAAGACTATATTGTCGGATCAGAAGTCATAAGATAATCATTGATGCTAACGACCGTTTTAGTCTTGGATCTGCCGTTAGTGAAGCAAGCTCTAGCGTCAACTAAGCTCACTTTTTTGACGTTAGCTGTTAGTGAGGGAAAAACTACCAGTATTCATTGTTCTAAGGTCACTAGCTACCACAAAAGAGACGGGATTTATTTGCTTAAATCATTCAAACATAGGTTCACTATCAAAGCAGAAGTAGACATCAATATTTTAGAAACTGTTCAGCTTTTCTTCCTAGCACAGCGATAAATAAGTTTTTTCAATTGAACGCTCTATTTTTATCACAACAAAAAAATCAACTTATGAATGTTATTTATAATTATACATTTCACCTAAAACTAAACTATTGTTATGAATAGTAAAAGTTTGTTGACTCTTTTATCGATGCGCTCACTTTAAATATTGTCAAAAAATGGACAGTTTGAGAGCAAGGATGTGGTTATAATTTTGGTTAATGGCTATCAAGTACTATTAGTCTTATACCGGAAGTCATTTAAACAAATGTAATTTATGATATAGCAGTAATGCCTTTTTCAGATGCTAGATTGTCAGAAGAGGAAGGTCTTTATATTTTTTAATATAAACGCCTTTAGTTCACATTACATTTATCGAAAATAACAAAGGACTAGGTATCATGGGTAAACGTATTTTGGTGGTCGACGATTCTAAAGCAATGCGCTACATACTAACAGTCAATTTAGAGTCCTTTGGATACCGTGTTGTAGAAGCTGAAGATGGCTTAGATGGGTTATCTAAAGCAAGAATTAATAAATTTGACTTAATTCTTACTGATATAAACATGCCAAACATGAATGGCTATGAACTAATTAAATGTCTTAGAGTTGAAGAAAAATATCAATATATTCCAATATTAGCGATCTCAACAGAGAGTTGTGTTACAGCGAAGAAGCAAGGGAAAGAAGCAGGAGCAACAGGTTGGATAGTAAAACCTTTTGATCCTGACAAGCTTGAAAGCTTGATAAAAAGAGTGCTCTAATCTAAGTTTGTTTTTATTTGCAGAATTTCTCTTACTGAATGTCGGCTATCAGCCATGAAGCTGCTCTAATCCTAAAACACTATTTTTTGTCCCTTTTGCGCACTTTGAAGTCACCTCAAAGTAATTGATTTAGTGCTTTGTGAACGCTTCTACAACAAGCCATTTGCTAAACATTTTATGATTTATTCATCGACGACTTTAGCTTGATAGTATTTTGAAAGGCACTTGGGTTTTCGATGTTTTTTAAAGTCTCTTGCGCTGGTAAACAATCATCATCAACAAACTTGATAACACTTGGTTCAGGCGGACAAAACAGCATGTCGAATGCTAAACGATCCAAGCCATACAAACCCCGGTGGATCATATTTGCAGAAAAAATCAATAAATCTCCAGCGGCTAATTTAATGACTTTGCCTTGAGAGAGTGCTTGATTGTTTTTATGGCCATTCTGCTCTAATCGTACATCAAGTTCTTCGGGTGAATCCCAACGTTTATGAGTGCCGGGAATGAGTTCAATACCGGGCTCATCCATTAGCGGTAAACGAAAATGAATAACATCAAATAATTTCAAAGCCGCTTGTTGCTGTTCAATTGATAAGTGATATTGTGGGTCTCGATGCCAATAGTTATTCTGTTTATCCTGCAAGGGGTTAAAGAATAACTGAGTGTTTAAAAAGCAGGGCTGCTTAGGCATTAACTCATTGACTATATTCATTACTTTATTAGAAGCAATAAAGCTGAACAATCGATTTCTTTGCTCCGTATTTAAGAATTCATTACTCGTTAAATAAGCGGAGTTAACTGCTTTTTCAGCATAAAAACTTGCATTTTTTTGTTGCCACAAGTGATGGAATTCGTTCAATATAGTACGCAATTCAACTACTTCATTGTCACTAAGAAAGTTTCTAATGAGTACATAACCTTTTTCCTGATATATATCTTTCATTACTCACTGCTTACTTTATTTTCATTTATGGCCATACCGAGGGAAAACATGCAATCATCATAAATATCATTGCTGATGATTGCAGCTCAACGATTGTTAATATCCCACACTTTCATAATAATAAAAATAAAAGTAGATATTATTACTCTGTTAATTTTTTCCATGCCTGCATGGCTTCAACTTGACCATTTTGAGATTTAATATAAAGATTAAGCAGTTTCAGCTCATTGCTTTGCCTTTCTTCTACCGGTTTAGCTGGCACTTCAATCAATGAAATACCTGATTGTTGCTTACAAACTTTAAAGTAGTCTTTAAACTCACCAACACTAGTGCAAGTTTTACTATGACCTTGGTAAGCTTTCACTAAACTATGCACATCAAACTCTTTATCATTACAGTGATAAATTGCGCCATCACCACTTTTTCCCAAATGAAAAATATTATTACGCATGTAAACAATGGTGACGTCGGTTTTATCTTTTAAGAAGTGAATTAGTTCGTTGAGCTGAAAATGAAAACCGCCATCGCCAATGATAACTACGGCACGTTCGGCTAATTGTTTCGACTTTATACGTTGAGCAACCACTCTGGCATAAGGTAATGCTGTGCCCATTGCACCATACCATGGATTAGTGAGCCATGATCGCCCCAGTATTGAGTGACCTACTTTCAAACTATAGCTGGCGAAGTACGAGTTACCTACCTCAGGTAAATAGACATAGGTACTTTCATCTTGTGCCTGTAAATCATTAAGTGTTTGCGCAAGGTTATTAAAATCAATGTCATCACTTCCTGCAGACAACTCAGTATTTTCTTTGCTTTTCATCGCTTGACTTAGAGCATCAAAATCAAATGACTTATTATTTTTTTCAAGTAGACCTTCAAAGATAGCAACCAGATCTTTTTCTAATAATGAACCGCCTTTGAGCAGTGTTTTATTTTCAAAAGTCTCTATTTTATGTGTGCCTGTAGCAAAGGCAATATTACAATCTTGTGGAAAAATACTGGTGGCGACATCAATAACATAATCAGCCGACTTTTCAATATACTCTCGACCTGCGGTTTGAGTAAAGACACCATTGTAAGCACCTAAGCAAAGTGGCGCGTACTCATCAAATAAGCCCTTAGCAAACCAAGTCGTTGCGTAAGGAATATTAAACATTTCTGCAAACGTCAAAATAAGTGATTTAAGCTTTTCATTATGTTTAAGGCGATCACCAAGATACAACATTGGTGCTTTGGCCTGTTCAAGTTTACTCAAGATATTTTCGACAATTAACTCAGTACCCGCCAGTATATTGCTACCGCAACAAATATTCTCTTGAGAACTCGGTAACTTAATGGGTTGAGTTTTAGCAAACACTTGATCACGTGGTACTTCAATAAATACCGGCTGTTTATTTTTATAAGCCTCAGCAACAATTTGATAAAAACGTTGTCCCGCAATATTGGGATGTCCTTCTACTCGTTGACCTTGTAGACGTTCTACTCGCATGCCCAAGGCAGAAAAAGCTTCTAAAGCGTTATCGTATTCAGCTTTCCATGAAGCATTCGGGTGAATAGTATGGTGGATGGCGACTTGATTCACTTCACTTTCTGCGGGAGCTCCCGAAATAAAGACTACAGGCAAACCTTCGGTTACTGCTAATGCTGCAGCACTAGTACAAGGTAAACTCCCAACCATATAGGTGGTTAAACAAAAACCCATACCATCGACTTCGGCCTGAGCACACGCTGAAAACCCTGCGTGCATTTCATTACTTGAAGGATTAATTTGAATTGCCTCACCCTGTTCGTCGGCACTTAGAGCGGCAATTAAATTAGCAGCAAAGTCACCACCAACACCATAAATGTGTTGCCCGCCAAAAAAGCGAATAACATGCTGCATGGTTTCGCCTAATGTAGGTAATTGTTCATTGTAAGCTTTACCAAAATTTGTTTCATACGACATACAGTTACTCTCCCTTAAAGGTTATCGCACTACTCTAAAGGGGTAAAAAATAAGCAACATGATTAAGATCATATTATCAGATTTTTAGGCAAAATCACCCTTGATACAGGTGTGCAGGCTTTTGTACAGTTTTTGTAAAAGAGGGGCGGATAGGTTTTTATGCGGTAGAATGAAATTAATAAGCGCCGTAAGCTAGCAAAGAAGAATAAGCAATGCTCATTTATACAATAAGCATTACTATACAAATAATAATCTTATTTTCTCAAATAACATGACATAATTCAGTGCAGAAAGTGCCGCTAACTTAGCGGGATTTCACCTTTTAATTGTATTTATGTTCATTATTATATCCTAGTGGTTATTAAACTTGTGCATTGCCTAACAATAACGATTGAATGAACTCAATACACTTGACGTTACATGATTGTTTCAAAAAATATAGCGACTTTGCAAAGGAAATAAGTATTCCGATGGATGAAAACTTAATGCAAATTGGGCGGGGTCAGTACTTCAATACGATTTCGACCATTTTCCTTAGCTTGGTACATGGCTTTATCCGTATCATTAATTAACTGCTCTAAATCTTTATGCTGCTCACTGAGCATACAAACGCCAATACTCAAAGTCACACATATTTCCTTATCTTTCATCGCAATACAGTGACATGCTAATGAGTGTTGAATGCGATTAGCCGTTTCAATTCCCCCTTTTATATCGCAGTTTGGCAAAATAATAATAAACTCTTCTCCGCCATACCGAGCTAAAAAATCTATATCTCGTATCTCTTGACCACAAATATTACAAATATGTATCAATAACTCGTCACCAAATAAGTGACCAAACTCATCATTAATCCTTTTGAAGAAGTCACAATCTAACAATAACAGCGTCAATTTATTTTTACTTCTTATTGCTCGAGAGAACTCCATTGACGCTCGCTCAAACAATGCTCTACGATTAGCCACTTTAGTCAGAGGATCTGTATTCGAGAGTTGTTCTAATATATGGGTACGTTCTTCAACCACCTTTTTCATCACGGCTAATGATACGGTAGTTTCACTTAACTTATCATTCATACCGTTAAAGGCTTTGACGATACTATCAAATTCGTCAGATGGATGAGAGAGATGTATTTTTTGGAAATGACCACTATGATTTTGTTTAAATGCTCGTTTTACTTCATCAAGAGATTTTCTCACTATGTGCATTAAGGTAAATGAACCAAATAACAAGGCAACAATACTAACTCCAGATACAGCAATGATAAAGAAGGCTTCATGTTTGATGGTATTGTGAATATCAGTATGAGCAATTGAAGACAGCTGTAAGGAGTCAGATCTAATCGCTTCCAATTGCATCATCAAACGTGCTTTAAGATGTACCTTTATTGCAGCGCTAGCATTTTTAAGCTTATTCTTAGTGATTTGGGAAAATAGGCGTTTGAGGTTTTCATTTTGGCTTTTAATACTATTTTGAACGGTTTGCTGTGAGGGCGTTAATTTAGGTGATGATTTAAGTAAACGCGTTAATTTTTTCTGTAAAGATTGCCAATGACTTACACTGTAGCTACTTGAGTAAATATTATCACTAATGACAAGCTGCTTTAATGAATTGGTCTGATTATCAACTTGTTGTGCATAGCTATCTCTAGCAAAAGCAAGCTCTACTGTTTGTGACGACCATATTACACTACCAAGTATGGTGGCAAATAAAACACAACAACTTAAGGTAAAAAAATAAATACGTTGGGATAGGCTTCCATTCATCATTACATTCCTCTTACAGGGGGATATTTACAGCTCCAGGATCAACTTGTAACATTGCTCTACTGTCAATAAAGTTCTCTATGTTGGGTATATCATTATGTTCAGTCATTTTAGTCTCTACAGCCCAAATAGCTTGAGATTTGATACTTAGGATGAGTGACTGATTTAAACCGAGTTTGAAAATATAGTCCGGCCAAACCCACTCTATAAATTCAGCAGAAAGTTTTAGTTCATTAATGACAATTCTCTTGGCTTTCTCTGGATGTGAAGCTATGTAATCGATCGCAAGAGTTAATCCTTCGATAACACACTTTGCCTTCTCAACCAGTTCTTTATCCGCTATTAGAGAAATCAGATTAAAACTCAATATATTTAAACTTTTTGTATCATGGATTTTTATTTGTTTATTAAGTAATTTTGTACTGTGAAAAGCAAAAGGCTCCCAAGGCACAAAAGCATCTATTTTATTATCAATAAAACCATGAACCAATTCATCAGGTTTAAAATGAAATAGCTGAACATCTTCAGTCGTTAATCCTTCTAAGGCTAACAAAATACTTAAAAAATACTCACTTGCCGTACCTTTAGTAACACCTATTCGCTTACCTTTAAGCCTTATAGCTGAGTTAATTTGTGCTGATGGACGGGTAATGAGTTTTACATCGTTGTCCGATTGAACAAACATGACGTGGGTTACGAAATCTTTATTAGCCAAGCTTTGAAAAGCAATGACAGAGTCTGAACTGGTGCCAAAGTCTGCTTCACCATTCATCACTTTCGCAAACGCTTTTTGACCACCAATCACCTCATCAAACTTTACATTGACACAGGTGCCATCAAAAGCATCAATCGCTTTAGCCACATAAAAAGGCGTCGATAAAGGGGTTTTTGATACAGCGATAGTGACTAAATATTTTTGTGGTTGCCAAAACGATTGATAATTCACATAAAACACTATTACACCCACACAGATAACAAGTGTGATGGCAGTAAGATGTAATGTTTTTTTATCCACAATACACAACCTAAATAAAGCTATCTACTAAGTATAGAGAAGGTTTAACTTTATTGGATCATTGACGTGAAATTTAGTTTAAATCAGCTTATAGGAGTGAACAGACGTATGTTTGAAAAAGAAGCCAAAATCAAATGAATTTTGGCTTCACATATTACATTAGTCACAACGCACATTTGCTGACTTAGCGGCATTCGCTTCAAAATGAATATTACTCACCGATAGTGATATTACCCCTTTACTGCGCAATTCAACTGGAACAACAATTTTATCAAACTGAACACCCCGTTCTGCGAAGCAATTCAAATCAACTGAAAAATCAACCCACTGATTTACCATCGTTTTATTCAGTGCTTCGGTAATATCAACATCCCCGCGGCAGCTGCCAAGGTTGTATACCTCTTGATAACCCTTTGCGACAACACGTGCTTTATATAAGGCAAGAGGCTCACAACAAGTGTTAGAAAAACGCCTGTATGCCAGTTTGCGCACGCCCTAAAATCAAGGCATGCACATCATGGGTGCCTTCATAAGTATTAACGGCTTCGAGATTCATCACATGACGAATAATATGAAACTCATCGCTGATGCCGTTACCACCATGCATATCACGTGCTTGCCTAGCAATATCTAAGGCTTTACCACAAGAGTTACGCTTGATTAATGAAATGGCTTCAGGTGCTAAGTTATGACTGTCCATCAAACGGCCTACTTGCAAACACGCCAGCAAGCCCGTGGTGATCTCAGTTTGCATATCAGCTAGTTTCTTTTGAATTAACTGCGTCGCCGCTAAGGGTTTGCCAAACTGCTCTCTATCTAAAGTATATTGACGAGCACCATGCCAACAAAATTCAGCAGCACCTAATGCCCCCCAAGCAATACCATAACGCGCTTTATTTAAACAGCCAAAAGGTCCTGATAAACCACTAGCATCTGGTAGCATATTTTCGCTTGGCACAAAAACATTATCCATGACAATTTCGCCAGTAATAGAAGCACGTAATGAGAACTTACCTTCAATTTTAGGCGTTGTTAAACCAGCCATACCCTTTTCAAGAATAAAGCCTCTGATAACACCCTCTAGCTTGGCCCAGACAATAAAGACATCTGCAATAGGGGAATTAGTTATCCACATTTTACTGCCATTAAGTTGATAACCACCGTCAACCGCAATTGCTTTAGTTGCCATACTCGCAGGATCAGATCCTGAATTAGGCTCAGTTAAACCAAAACACCCTATGCACTCTCCTGTTGCTAATTTAGGTAGATATTTCATTTTTTGTGCTTCGCTGCCATAGGCGTGAATGGGGTGCATCACTAATGATGACTGCACACTCATAGCACTGCGATAACCGCTATCAACCCGTTCAACTTCACGGGCAATTAAGCCGTAACTAACATAGTTGATGCCTGCACAACCGTACTTCTCTTCAATAGTCGCGCCCAGTAATCCCAGCGCACCAAACTCTTTCATAATTTCAACATCAAAATTTTCATGCCGATTAGCCAACAAAATTCGTGGCATTAATTTTTCTTGGCAATATTGATGAGCACTATCACGAACAAGACGCTCTTCTTCTGAAAGTAGAGATTCTAATAATAATGGATCTTGCCAGTTAAATTGTGGCTTAGCTGCGGTGTTTTTTTTAGCACTTAAATCTGACATAGACATTTACCTAAAATTCGAGTTGTGCGCGTTATAGGGTGAAATAGTAATAGAAAGCTTCCACAAGTCAATTCATTGCAAGCGTCATGATGAGCTAGAACAATAAAAGCTTGAGTAAAGCTCGATTACTGACATTTTCTTACAGTTAACTGACAGTTTTTCGACACTTAGATTACTGATTCATACATCAATGTACGGCAAAATTTATCCATACCAAGTACACATACTAAATTGATAAAAGACAGGGATAGCCCACTAATGACACTCACACCAATTGCTCGCATGGTCAGTTCACTTTTACTGCTCAGCTTTGCACTACCCGTAATGGCTGCGGAAACCGCACCTGAAAAAAACAAAGCAGAAGAAGGTCTTGAGGTTATCGAAGTTACCTCAAAACGTAATCAAGCTAACAGTGAAATGACCGAGCAAACCGAGCAACTAATGAGTGTTGCTGGTATTGGTAATGACCCTCTTAGTGCGGTATATAGCTTACCGGGCATTGTTTATGCCGGCGGTGATACCGGTTCACCCGCTGTGCGCGGCTCGTCTCCTGATGACAACGCTTTTTATATTGATGACATACCAGCAGGTTATATTTTTCATTTGTTCGGTGACAGTATTTTTAATGAAAATCTTATTCAAGACTTTGCCCTTCACCCTGCTGCATTTGGTAGTGAATATGGTAATGCCACAGGTGGTATTTTTGATGTAAAACTACGTGATCCTCGCCAGCAAGATATTGAGACCACTATCGATTTAAGCATGCTAAAAAGTGGCTTTATGGTTGAAGGTGAAACCTTTGAAGACCAAGCATTTTATGTCTCTTATCGCCGTAGCCAAATTCATTTATTTTTACCCGAAAGTGATGAGGAAGATGATGAAGGCTATACCATATTTAAAGCCCCAGTAAGTGAAGACTACCAAGCTAAGTATCAATGGCTAATTGGCGACGCGCATAAACTTACCTTTAGTGCCTCTGGTGCCAGTGATACAGGTGGCGTTAATATATCTGAAAGATCAGAAGAAGGTCGAGTTAACCCTGATAGTGTAGGTGACTTAAAAATAACAACCAAGTTTGATAGCCAAAGTATTTCTTGGCAATATTATGGTGACGAACAAAAAATCATGCAGTTAGTCGCAGGCCATACTGTCAATACAACCGACGAAATATTTGGTAAAGGACAATTTATAAAAGTTGATGAAGAGATATATAACCTGCGCTTTTCATCACAAATCACTTGGCTTGCAGATCACAAGTTAGGCTTTGGCCTTGATTACAGTAAATCAGACGTCGATTACAGTTTCGACATCATCCCTTATTACTGCACAGAAAACGATGCAGATTGTGAATCAAATAAAGGGGACAGAATTCAAGATAATGCTAACTTAACTGATGAAGATATCGCCATTTATGTTCATGATATTTGGCAAATGAGTGAGAGTTGGCAATTAACCTATGGCGTAAGAGCTGAAAGTAATGATTATACCGACCAAACATTTATTCATCCCCGATTTGCTTTAGATTGGTTTGCTGCAGACGGTTTAACGTTTAAAGCAAAGGTCGGTACTTACAGCCGCTTCCCTGATGTTGATACTGCGTTAAATAAGTTAGGCAACCCACAAATAAAGTCTCCACAATCAACTCATTACTCACTGGGTGCAGATTACCAGTTAAACGACATATGGTTTACCTCCATTGACATTTACCATAAAGAGTTAACTGAATTACCACGCTCTATCGATGAACATTCAGCCGAGGCTGACTTGGAATTACATTACACCAATGATACTTCTGGCGATGCACAAGGTGTTGAGTGGTTAGTTAGGCATGATCGAAATAATGGCTGGTTTGGTTGGGCATCGTTAAGTTGGTCACAAAGTCAGCGTACTGATGATCTGACTAATATCAGTGCCGATTATTACCTTGATACCCCTATGGTCGCCAATGCTGTTGTAAATTACGAGTTAAATGAACGCTGGGATTTCGGCCTTCGATTCACCTTGCGTAGCGGAGCAAAGTACACCCCTATCGTTGGTTTACGTGAAAACCCTGATTATGACGATCACTTTTTACCCGAGTATGGCGAGTTAAACGCAAAAACCTTACCGGTTTATCACCGTCTAGACTTGGAGGCTAATTACAAAACCACTTATTGGGGTTATGACGCCAAGTGGACTTGGGCAATTATCAATGCCATGGCACAAAAAAATGTATCGGGTTATTACTATGATCCTGAAGATGGCGATAGCTTAACGGAATATAATATTTCTGGTGAAGAAGATATTGGTGTCTTTCCCTACGTTGGTTTGAAGATGACCTTTTAGTCACTTAAATAAGGTTACTGGGTAAGTTTACTTACACTTTTTAAACAATAAAACTGCATCACTCGCACAAGTAACATTTACACCGTGGTAACATATAGTTACTTTTTGTAAATTTACTCTGTGCGTAGCTATGGTCTTTAAAAAAAATAATATCAGACTTAAACAAGAACTCGGCTTAAGCCGGCTGCTTTCTATTAGCTTGCTGTTATCTTGTTTGTTAACTTTTAGCTCATTAAGCTATGCACAAAAGAGTAGTATTGAGGAAAGTACTGCTGAACTAGAAAGCAGCCTGGATGAAGATAAAAATGCTAATAAACCGATAGCAAAAGACGCTTTTGAGTGGCAGTTTATTCTTGACCTCTCAGTGGTTTATGATCCAGAAATAATAGCTGGCATTGAACAAAGCGAATTATTACATTATTTCATGCCGGGCATACTGGTTGATATTTCCTATAAAGGCTTTTTTTTACAAAGCAACCAAAGACGCTCAAATGCACTACTTGGCGGCACTGAATTTGGTTATCAATTATTTGTTGAAGATAAATGGCAGCTTGATCTTATTACCAAGGCTTATTTGCAAGGTTATGACTCAGATTCCCTGATTGAGTATGGGGGCGGCGATGATGAGCTACTAGCAGGGTTAAGAGAACGTGAAGGTACTGGTGGCATAGCTTTACGTTATTCTCATTTCTTTAAAGAATCTTTATTTAGTATTGATTTTGCTTATGGCAGCGCTGGCGACGATGTTAACGGTAAACATGTCGGCGGCATAATTATTGATAGTTTTTATAGCTATTTATTACCTTACCGAAACTGGGATATTTATTTAGGCGGTGGTTTAACCTACTTTAGCCAAGACATAGTTGATTATTATATTGGTGTTAGCCCTGAAGAATCAACCGATAACAGAGCCGAACATACAGCTAAGGGCGGCTTTAGAGGACAACTAGAAGTTTATGCACAGTACCCTTTATCAGCAAGTTGGTCTTTTAATACCGGCATAACACACAGCATATTCTCCAATAATGTAAAAGAAAGCCCCATCGTTGATAAGAGTCAAACTATTCAAGTGATGCTTGGAGTGCTGTATGTATTCTAATATTGGCAAAGGAATTGCCATAGTTGATGCTCGCGTACTGTTATTGATATTTTTTAGCCTATCATTTTTAAATTTTGTTCAGGCCGAAGAGATTAATATGCTAAAAAGTGAGCACGTTGATTTTACAGCTCTGCCTGAGCAGTGTGTAACCTTAAGACAAGGTCGTGCTTGTTTTGCCACGGTTGAATTACAATGGCACTCTGATGCTAAGCAAAGTTTTTGTCTGTATCAAGAAGGTAAAAAGAAACAACTAGGTTGCTGGCAAAACAATAACAATGTGCAGATAAAAGTAGAGTTTGAGTCAAATAAAAGTGTTAAATACCAGTTACGCGCATTAAGCGATAATAAAGTTATTGCCGAAACAAAAGTAGAGGTAAGTTGGCAGCATAAAAGCACCTCACGTAAACGTCGCTGGCGACTCTTTTAATTCACTAACATGAAGACACATCAGTGTATGAAACAGACAGAGCAGGAAAAATATAATGCATAATATTTTATTGGTAGAAGATGATATTAGCCTAGCCGATTGGGTGTGCGAATATTTAACTGAACAAGGTTTTAAGGTAACTCACGTTGCCCGTGGCGATCTGGTGCTTGACGTCATCAAAAAAAACACCACTGACATCGTTTTGCTTGACGTTATGCTGCCGGGCCTCAATGGCATTGAAGTATGTCGCCTTATTCGCCAACATGAGCCGAGTAAACAAATACCTATAATTATGTTAACCGCTCGCGCTGATGAATTTGATGAAGTGATTGGTTTAGAAGCCGGTGCAGATGACTATGTTATCAAGCCTGTTCGACCACGTGCTTTATTGGCGCGTATTAATCGTCAACTAAGTCATAGAGAATCAACAGAAGATAAATCAAATACCGAACTTGTTTTTGGTGAATTGACCATAAATCAAGAAGCAAAACGTGTTATCTATCAAGGTGTAGAAGTTGAACTATCCACTAGTTTATTCGCTTTCCTCACTTATTTAGCGCAACATGCGGGTAGTGTCGTTGACCGAGACTCTGTTTTTAAAGCATTGAAAAAACGTGAATATGATGGTCAAGACAGACGCTTTGATGTGATGTTATCGAGCTTAAGAAAACTGTTTAATGATGATCCTCAAAAGCCGAAAAAATTTAAAACTATTTGGGGTAAAGGTTATTTGTTTGTTGGTGATGCTTGGCAAGAAACGCCTGCACAAGACCTTGAAGGTTAAACATGCGCGGTCTCTATATAAGTATCATTTTTACCGTTTTAGGCTCGCTGTTTTTTATTGGCTGGGGTTTAGATGAACTTGTTGATTATTCAACAGAAGATAAAATAACAGAGACACCCGCTACCACCGTTTATAGACATCTAGTTGATGGCCTCACTAGCGAGTTAAGCACACTTAACAGTACAGAGTTATATGAAAAAGTGGGACTATTTCAGCAACACTATCAATTGAAAACTAGTTTAGCCTTAAGTAGAAAAATTGCTTTACCTAGCTCACTCGTTGCACAGGTAAATCAGCAAGGTGGCTTATTGCTAGCTTCCAGTGCGAATCAATATTTATTAAAGAGCATTCCAAATCACCCTGAATTTCTTTTGCGCCTTGAGCTGCCTGTTGAAATAGCAGACGATGACAATATTAATTTCATTTTAACGTTGATACTCTACGGAAGCATTTGTGTAACCTTAATCTTATGGTTAATCCCCTTAACAAGGCGCTTATATCTACTCAACAATGCCGCGGCAAAAATTGGCTCTGGGCAACTTGATGTTCGGATAGCTAAAAGCCGGTTTTCCTATATCAAAGTATTAGAGCAAAGCTTTAATACCATGGCGAGTAAAATAGAAACGCTAGTGGCCGATAATAAAATTCTCGCCCGTAGTTTATCCCATGATATTCGCACGCCTATGGCTTGTTTACGATTTGGTATAGAAGCCGCTTTAGACAGTAAATCGATTGAAAAGAAAAATAATTACCTGTCGCGCATGGACAATGAGTTAACTAATATGGAGGAAATGACCAGTGTCTTTCTTGACTATGCCTCGATGGAGCGACAAGCCTTAAACTTAAAGAAACAGCAAATACATGTGCAAGCATTAATTACCTCAGCTATTAATGATTGCCAAGTATTAGCTAAACAAAAGAATATTAACGTTACTATGTCCGCTTCAGATGAAGCATTTAATCAACTGCTAGATTATCACTGGTGCTATCGTGCGCTGGTCAATTTAATCAGTAATGCGATTGGATATGCTGAAAATAGTGTTTGTGTACAACTTAATCATAACAATAATGCCTTTTACATTACGGTAGCAGACGACGGTAAAGGTATCAGTGAAGATAAGTTAGATATTATTTTTAATCCCTTTGTAAAACTAGATGCTGATAGGAGTCGTGAGCAAGGTCATTTTGGTTTGGGTTTAGCAATTTGCAGCAAAGTGATGGACTGGCACCAAGGCAGCATTCGAGTAGCCAATAATACACAACTATGTGGTGCTAACTTTACCCTTAAGTTCCCCTTATAATAAGTCTAATTAATAAGTTATCGTAAACTCCAATAAAGTTTGTCAATAAATCTAGCCAGTTTCTCCTCCCTCAATTGTTATTTTTGGTCATACCATTCCATCTAAGAAAGTGATCGCTTAGCGAGGATTTAGATGGATTGGTATAAATTATTGCCACGCCAGCAAATAAATAATATAAAGTATCATGCACTTAAACGCTTACTATTTTATTAAGTGTGAATAATTACTTTTTAATACAATGTTAGGGATAACTCTATGAGCCAAGATCGCCGCCAATTTCTAAAATCTGTTGCTGCTATAACTGCCGCAGGTGTAGCTACAGGTGTAACTTCTGGTTGTGCATCCTCAAATCCCGCAACTAAGAACTCCCCTGCCTCCCAAGGTAAGTCTGTTATGGGTCTAGTTGTGCCTAAGATGGATGTGGTCAGAATTGGCTTTATCGGTGTTGGTGAGCGCGGCTCTGGCCATGTTAAACATTACTGCCACATAGATGGTGTTGAAATCAAAGCAATTTGTGATACCAATGAACAAATTTTAAATGAGTCTATTGCCACGGTTGTTGAGAAAGGTTTTGCTAAGCCCGACAGCTATACTGGCTCAGAATTAGCGTATAAAAAAATGCTTGAACGCAATGATATTGATATTGTCATTATTTCTACACCGTGGCGCTGGCATACCCCCATGTGTGTCGATACCATGGAAAGTGGTAAACATGCCTTTGTTGAAGTACCTGCGGCAACAACCGTAGAAGAATGTTGGCAGCTAGTTGATACCGCCGAACGTACACAGAAAAACTGTATGATGATGGAAAATGTTTGTTATGGCCGTGATGAACTTATGGTGTTGAATATGGTTCGCCAGGGTTTATTCGGCGACTTATTACACGGTGAAGCGGCATACATTCACGAACTTCGCTGGCAGATGAAAGAAATCACCGAAAAAACAGGTTCTTGGCGAACCGCTTGGCATGCTAAAACTAATGGCAATTTATACCCCACTCATGGCCTAGGCCCTGTTGCTCAGTATATGAATATTAACCGAGGTGATCGCTTTGATTATCTAACCTCAACAAGCTCACCTGCTATTGGCCGACAAGCTTATGCGGCGAAAGAATTTCCTGCCGATCACCAACGTAATCAACTCAACTACATTGCTGGTGATATGAACACCAGCATTATTAAAACAGTAAAAGGCCGAACCATAATGGTTCAGCACGATACCACTAGCCCACGACCTTATTCTCGTCATAATTATATTCAAGGTACTAACGGTACTTTTGCCGGTTTCCCTAATAGAATTGCCATTGAAAACGCCCCAAAAGATATCAAAGCTCAGTATCAACAGCAGTATGAGTTGGCAGTTAAACAATGGCATAAAAATGGCCAACAAGGTCGTAAACCAAGTCATGCGAGTTTTCATCGCTGGGATCATGATATGGCCAAATGGCAAGACAATTACGATCACCCATTGTGGTTACAAATGGGCCCAGAGGCGGAGCGTAATGGCGGTCATGGAGGTATGGATTTCTTAATGCTTTGGCGTATGGTCTATTGTTTACGAAATGGCCAGCCATTAGATCAAGATGTCTATGATGCTGCAGCATGGTCTGTTATTACCCCACTCAGTGCCCAATCGGTAAGTGATAGAAGTAACTCCAAAGATATACCTGACTTTACCCGTGGCATTTGGCAGCAAGCTAAACCACTTGGAGTAGTGAGTTAAATGACCATTCTGGTAATTTTAGCAGCCGGCTTAGGCTCTCGTTTTGGCGGCAATAAACAGTTAGCTGAATTTGGTCCACAGCAACTAACTCTGATGGAATACAACTTAATTAACGCTGAAAATGCTGGTTTTAAGCGGGTAGTTTTTGTGATTCGTCCAGAGCTAGAGCAACTAATTAGGCAGCAAGTCATTAGTCGATTACCAAAAGGTATTACATATGACTTTGCTGTTCAAAACTTTGATGATTTACCCTTAGGCTGTACTTTACCTGAACAGCGTACAAAACCCTTAGGTACGGCACACGCACTTTGGTGTTGTCGAGAGTTAATCACCGACAGTTTTGCGGTAATAAATGCTGATGACTTCTATGGTAAACAAGCCTTTGTCTTATTATTAAAACAATCAACTGAGACAGCTAAAGATTATTTAATGGTGGCTTATCAATTACAAAACACCTTGTCTGATTTTGGCGGTGTTAACCGAGGCTTATGTAAATTAAATGAGCAAAATTATTTAACTAGCATTGAAGAGTGCGAACAAATAAAAGCGAATGACCAAGGTATCAGCGGAGTGTTGAGTTCAAACAATGCAACTATCAAGCTAAGCCGAGAGTGTTTAATCTCAATGAATTGTTGGTTTTTCAACCCGGATATTTTTGTGGCTCTAGAGCAAGCTATTAGCGAGCTACTCACATCAATAAAAAATCATCGACTTGATGTTAATCAAGAGTGTTACTTACCTAGCGTAGTGATGCAGCAAATAGAACAAAAAAAGAGAAAAGTGAAAGTGCTAAGTACTACTGATAGTTGGTTTGGTTTAACTTACCCACAAGATAGTAAACAAGTAGATGAAAAAATTACTGCACTTTTTGCCAAAAAATAGTACTATCTCCGGCTAATTTGTAACGCGTTAATTTGTCACAGATTAACGTTTTAGCATAAGCAGGCTGGTAAAATTTTACTTGAATAATCAAATTGCTAACAAGATAAACACTATAATATAAGTATTAAACGCAATGGAAAACAAAGCAGCATCACTTCACACGGACATAGATACAGTACTCAATAACTATGACTTTGACTTTTCAAAAGTTGAAATTACCACCTTAGGTAATGGTCATATTAATAATACTTATAAATTGACCACCCCTGATTTTCAGTTTGTCTTACAGCAAATTAATCACGAAATTTTCCCGAAAACCGAAGAGTTATGCTGTAACGCGCAAAAAATCAATTTGCATTTACTCGAACAGCAAAAAAATGATAACTATCCACTCTCTGTGCCAGGGCAAGTCTTAACCAATACTGGTGCAACTTGTATTAAAATTGGTGAGCATTACTGGCGTTTAATGGAATTTATCAACGGCTCTTATACGCTTGAAGAAGTAGAGTCCCCAGAGCAAGCGGCACTCGTTGCCACAGCATTCGCTCAATTCAGTTGTGCGTTGAGTGACTTTCCTGCAAATGACATCGCTGTCATCATTGAAGACTTCCATGATATTAGCTTTCGAATGAGTCAACTTAAAGAAGCGGTAGAAAATAATGTTGAAGACCGATTAGCTGACTGCCAAGCGTTAGTAAATTTTTGCTTTGATCAACAAAACTTTATTGAACATGTTGTCGACATTAGTAAAAAATTACCACTACATGTTACTCATAACGATACTAAGATAAATAATCTGTTATTTACCCATGGTGATAAGCCATGTGCTGTCATCGACTTAGATACCTGCATGCCAGGACTTCTGATGCATGACTTTGGTGATATGGTTAGAACCTGTTGTAGTAACCTTGCTGAAGATGATACCAGCACAGATAAAATGTACCTTAAGCTTGATATATTTGAAGCGCTTATTCAAAACTACCAAAATGCTTTTGGTGATAAGCTTACCGCGTTAGAGAAAGAAAGTTTGATTGTTGGTGCTAAACTATTACCCTTTATTATCGGTACACGTTTTTTAACAGATCATTTAAATGGCGATAATTATTTCCAAGTAAGCCGAGAAAATCATAACTTAGACCGTGCTATCAGCCAGGTTCAATTATATAGCTTAGTGTGTGAAGCTGAGCCTGAGTTAATAAAGTTAGCTCTGTAAACTTTTACTTGTGAGCAAATGACTACATAAATGTTACTAGTCATTTGTTCACAATAAGTACCATCCCTCGAATATATACCCGTTCACTCCTCAAAATTAATTTATTTCTTTCTTTTTTTTAAGGAAACACCCTTCTCCACTTCTGTTTTACTTGTTAAAAGCCAAGATTATTAGCCACTAATATATGCTTGAAAATCATGTACATCCTAGCTCCTCCCTCGATTTTATTCTTCTTCCACTATTCACCAAAAAACACTGTGATACTTCTGTGATTAATTTACTAACAAAAAGTGATAAAAGCGTGATCTTCCAGCAATATTGGACCGACATACTCTCTTTTAGTTAAACAAAACACAATCTATCTACAAAGGAAAGTATCATGAAAGTAATCAAGCAATCACCAATAAAGTCGGCATTCACTGTACTAGCACTCGCGTTTGCAAGTTCAACGACTATGGCACAAGAATTATCCATTACTGTCACCAACTTAACGCAAGGCTTGCATTTCACCCCTGTTATTACAGCAGCCCATGCTAGTGACAATCACCTTTTTATGGCTGGTGAAATGGCGAGTGTTGAGCTTCAAACCATGGCAGAGGGCGGTGATATCTCTGGTTTAGTAAATATGCTAACCAATGCTGACGCTAACCTTAATGAAAATCCAGCCATGGGTTTATTAGCACCTACCATGTCAGCAAGTTTTAGCTTAACCAATGATAGCGCCAATACTCATTTGTCACTTGCTGCGATGATTTTACCTTCCAATGATGGTTTTGTCGGCTTAGATAGCTGGAAAATTCCTGAAGAAGCCGGTACGTATACCGTATTTCTCAATGCCTATGACGCCGGTACTGAGGCCAATGATGAAATTCGTGGCAGTGGTGCTCCCGGTGAAGCAGGTATGCCCGTGCCTCCACCACTAGATGCTAGCATTGGCATGAACGGTACAGGCGTTACTGATATGGAAAGCAATACTAAAGTACACATTCATCGTGGTAGCTTAGGTGACGATAATATGACGGCAGGAAAAAGTGATATTAATAATAGCGTGCAACGCTGGTTGAACCCTGTTGCTAAACTTACCATCACAGTGCAATAAGGAGGTAATATGTTAACTTTTATCACTCCCAAAAAGAGTACCAACAAACTTACTCTGCAACTACTTATTGCTAGCGTATTTACCTTAGGGCTCGCTGCTTGTAATGATAATGACAAGGTTGCTGAAGAAGTCGTTGTTGTGCCCGTTGTTACCGTTATGCCAGAGCCGCCAGCTATGGAATATAGCTACTCGATAACCTTAACTAATCTAACTTATGCGCAGCCTTTATCGCCTGTTGCTGTAGCGCTTCATGGCGATACTAAAATGTGGCAAGTAGGGCAATCTGCCTCTGTTGCTTTAGAGAAGCTAGCCGAAGGTGGCGACAATGCCGACTTCATTGCACTAACAAGTAATATGGCGGCAATGTCGAGTGAAGGTGCGGTCCCACCAGGGGCTAGCGTCACTTTAGACATCAGTACCACTGAGCCTATGGCAACTTATTTAACCGTTGCCACCATGTTAGTGAATACAAATGACGCTTTCTCGGGTCTTACTGGAGTAGATATATCAACATTAATGCTTAATCAAGAAAAATCATGGCGGTTAAATGTCTATGATTCGGGTACCGAGCTAAATAATGAAGCGCTAGGTACTATTCCAGGCCCCGCAGATGGCGGCGTTGGTTATGATGCAACACGAAATGACATCGACCTAATCGGTTATCATTCCGGTGTTGTTAGCAAAGATGATGGTCTATCAAGCTCTGTGTTAACTCAGGATCATCGCTTTGATAATCCTGCAGTTAAATTAACCATTACTCGAACTAAGTAGTGCGCTAGGTCAATGGCTTAGCTCGCCATTGGCCAAATTATGAAAGATAATATTCTAATTATTGAAGACGAAATTGATATTGCTAAGCTTATTAAAGTGCATTTATCCGAATTAGATTTACACTGCGATATTTGCACTCAAGGTGATAAAGCTTTGCAGCAGGCTTTAACAAAAGATTATCAACTCATTTTACTTGATGTGATGTTGCCTGGTATTAGCGGTTTAGATATTTGTCGGCAAGTTCGACAAGAAAAGCCATTACAATCAATTATTATGCTGACGTCAAAAACATCTGAAATAGACCGAATATTGGGACTTGAGTTAGGTGCTGATGACTATATGACTAAGCCCTTTAGCATTAGGGAATTACAAGCCCGCGTAAGAAGCCAACTGCGCAGAGTTCATGCGGTTGTCGCTAAAAACTCAACAGAGATCGATAATCGACTAAATGAAGAAGATGTAGCTGAAAAATCCGTACCGTTAGAGCAAACAGCCACATCAATTGGACAATTGCAGGTTGACCATAGATATCATCAAGTAACCTATAAAAGTAAAGCGATTAACTTAACTGCGACAGAATTTGAGCTGATTGACTTTTTCTGTAAACACCCAGATCAGGTATTTTCACGCGCTCAATTACTTGATGGTGTTTGGGGATATCACCACAATGGTTATGAGCATACTGTTAACTCCCATATTAATCGCCTTAGAAGAAAGCTTGAAGAGGATTGCGCTGAGCCCAAAATAATCCAAACCGTTTGGGGTGTTGGTTACAAGCTTAATTCTACAGGTGTAATGCCTGAGCTAACGCCATAAATAAGTATAAATAATAAGGACTTGCTTTAGATGAAAATATCACTTTACCAACGTTTAGCATTGACGCTTTGCACAGCTTTCATTGTCATGGCCTCATTACTGGTCGCTTGGAGTAATTCTTTGGTACAACAATCAAAGTATCAAGCTGAGCAAAAATTGCACGTTAATCTAGCTGAACATTTAGCGCACGATAATCCTTTATTACAAGACGGTGTTTACGATAAAGCAGCCTTAGAAAACCTTTTCCATACACTGATGTTATTAGGGCCCGCTTTCGAATTTTACTTTTTAGATGCCCAAGGTAATATTTTAACTTACTCCGCTGATCCCGCTAAAATAAAGAGAAAATCTGTCGCATTACTCCCAATTAAGCAGTTAATAGCTAAACCACAACAAATACCTGTTTTTGGTGATGATCCTCGTGGCTTTAGCAATAAAAAAATATTTTCAGCTTCCCCTGTATATCAAGGTGAACTGCTACAAGGTTATTTATATATTATTATTGGCGGCGAAATTTATGATTCAATTTTTAGCCAAGTACAGGCGGATAAAGATTTACAAAAGTATGGCGCCTTTGTTATCGCCAGTTTGTTATTACTTTTACTAGTATTACTGGCGGTATTTCATTATTTCACTCAACCGGTAAGAGAATTAGCAAAACAAATGCAGGCCCTTAAAGCCGTACAATTTGATCAAACAAAAATTAGGCTAAAACAGTGGGGATCTACCTCAAAAAATACTATTGATAATAATGAAGTTCACTTCCTTGGCAATACTTTCAACGATATGGTGCTACAAATTAATCAACAATTTTCCTTATTAACTGAAAACGATCGAATACGTCGTGAGTTATTAGCTCACTTGTCTCACGACCTACGAACGCCGTTAGCAACAATGCAAGGCTACATTGAAACATTAGCCATCAAAGGCGATGATTTATCCAGTATTGAGCAACAAGAATATTTAGCGACAGTACAGCGTAATGTTAATCAACTAAAAGGCCTTATTGACCAGATATTTGAACTAGCGCATTTAGAAAACGGCCAAGTCACGGTTAATTTAGAGACCTTTGCCATAGGAGAGCTGTTACACGACATTTTGGCAAAGTTTACTTTAAAAGCGACCGACAGAAAAATTTCATTGTCCTTACAGCCCCAGCCTTGCCAGTTCATTGTTTACTCTGATATTGCCAAGTTAGAGCGCATCATGACAAACTTATTGGAAAATGCCATCAGACATACTGATATAGGTGGTGAAATAGTCATAACTGTCGCTCAGAAAACGACAGAAGTTAAAATGAGTGTTACTGATAATGGTAGTGGTATAAGTAAAGAGGACATAGCCTATATATTCGATGCGAGATACAGGGCGAGTAATGCTATTGAAGATAATACCCAACATGCAGGTCTGGGTTTAGCGATTAGTCAGAAGTTATCGCAAGTCATCAACGCTGAACTTTTAGTTAAAAGTGAGCTTGGTAATGGCAGTAGTTTTTCATTATCTATCCCCAAACTGAAAGCACAATAATACTAAAATCGAAATATTTTGGCGTTAGCACTGAGTTTGTGCCGTTAACGCCAAGATATTTTGCTGCGCATCAATAAGTTGTTTACTTACCAGCTTTTTATGCTTAATAGCCTCATCAAGCGCGATAAGGTGCATTGCATTATCTTGCTCTGCCACCATGACATGAGATTTACCATCGATAAGTGCCTGCACTGCAGCCACGCCCATTTTTGTTGCTAATATTCGATCTTTAGCAACAGGTGAGCCACCGCGCTGAATATGGCCTAATATACAAGGTGTGCATTCAATATCAGCGTGCTGATGTAATTGTTTAGCTAATTCTATTGCGCCTCCTGGCCATAAGTTTTCAGCAATAACAATAATATAACTAGAGTGACACGCTGCTTTAGCTTCAGCAATTTCAGTAGCAAGTTGCTGTAAGGTCTCGGATTGTTTTTCAATGCTAAAATTTTCGAATGACAATACCTGCTCAGCCGCACAAGCAATGCCTACATTAAAGGTAATATGGCCACTATGTCGCCCCATTAATTCAACAATAAATATCCGTTCAAATGCGTCAGCGGTATCACGAATTTTATCAATAGCTTCTATGCCGGTATTCACTGCAGTGGCAAAACCTATGGTGTAGTCAGTACCATCTAAGTCATTATCTATCGTACCGGGAATACCAATCATCTGCCCCGACCAATAATGTTTAAGCGCCAGCAAGCCAGAAAAAGAACCATCGCCCCCTATAACAACTAACGCATCGATATTGTGCTCATTTAACGTCTTTGCTGCTAATTTCAAGCCTTTTTCTTCATGCATTAACTGACAGCGAGCACTTCTTAATAGTGTACCGCCAAGGTGGATGATGCCGCTTACCTTTAATAAAGTTAACGATTCAGCCATAACAATATGCTCTTCACATACTAAGCCGTTAAAGCCATGATAAAAGCCTATTACTTCTATTTGATGGTGATGAGCTGCTAGCACTACAGCACGAATAGCCGCGTTCATTCCTGGCGCATCACCACCACTCGTTAAAATACCAATACGTTTAAGACTCATAACTTCCTTTTCAACTCTAGCGTTTAACTTTTCTACTCAATAATCCGATAAATCTCCCACTTAGGGGTGCCAGAAACCACATGGGGCTCTAACGTTTTACTCCAGGCTTTATGCTCTTCAATATCACCTAATTTCTGCCAAGCATCATTGAGCTCAGTCAAATTTTCTATTGTTATTTCAGAAATAATACTCGACTCTAGCGCACCAACAGAGCCCACTAAAATCCGAGAGTTATCTTTAGTCCAGCCTATTTGAGAGCCGATTTCTTCAAACCACTGAGTTAATGATTCAACGACTTCTGGTTTATGGCCAAACTTAGCATCAATACACCATTTTGCAATCATCATAATAAATCCTCCAATCAAGTAAAAATCATACTTATTAATATATACCCGTACCACTTGAAGAAGCTCGTTTCAGGAAACCTGAGCGAATCATAATCGAGGCACATTTTTTGTTAATGGTTGTTCCCTTAAAAACAAATGTAACGACTAGTATGTTTTGCTCAGTTTTCCCCCAAGGGCTGGTTTATAAACGCTTTATGCTACGTTATTGATTTCGACAAGGACGCTACACGGATGTAGCTTCTTAGAGAATGCAGGAGCTTATTCTCCTGAACAACCATTCTCTTCAATCAATGCCTTGGCTAAAGGCGTTTATAATTCCAGTTGAATCCTGCATCTTCAGGTGGAACGGGTATATACATAGCTTTTAACACAATAAGTATGAGTCATCTGACTAAGATTTCCATTTCAACCATGATTTAATCGTTAGTAGTTTGTGACTAAATCCTATGAGATAACGCAATGATTATTGCTTATCACTGATGCCCAATAAGGTTTCAAGATTAACAAAACGATAACCTTGGCCTTTATAATGCTCAATAATTGCAGGTAATGAATCGACAGTATTTTGTCTATTTCCACCAGCATCATGCATCAAGGTAATCACCTCTTCATGCTGGTTATTTATCAGAGCACTTTCAATATTGTCAACACTATTTAATGCTGGATTCCAATCTCTTGAGTCTACAGACCAAAGCAATACTTTCATGCCCTTGGCGGCTAAATATTCAATTTGTTTATCGGTAATTTCACCGTAAGGGGGTCGATAAAATCTCGGCGTAAGTTTAAATAATTGTTGAAATTCATCATTGGTAGGAGAAACTTGTTGTTGCCACAATTCGTCGCCGTTATAGCTCATGCCGTTAGCATGATTCCAGCTATGATTAGCCACGGTATGACCTGCAGCTATGGCCCGCTCAATAACAGCTTGATAGACTGCTAAGCTTTTTCCTTGCCAAAAAAAACTTGCTGGCACTTCCGCCTGCTCAAGCACATCTAAAATTTCTGTAGTGTATTGTGAGGGACCATCATCAAAAGACAAAGCAATGAACTTTTCATGGTTTAAGCCTTCAATAAAATAACTACCTTGGTATAAATTGGCTTGTCTGGCCAACTCTTCAATGGCAATTTGATCTGGCACATTGCCAGTTCTCACATATTGCTCTGACTTTTTCTCCGTATTATTCGCTTTATCTAGCCAAGGTGAAAATAGCTCACTATTAACAGCAAAGCTATTAGCTGCATCACTACCACTATAAAATGAAAAGTGTTGTGCCGCTAAATAATATCCTACCGCATTGGCTTTAGTTTGTTCACTCAATCGTTCTTTAGTAAACCAGTCGTCTAAAGATCCACTATCACCTAGCTCAGCTTTAACTTGTACTAAAGCGATCGATAACGCTGATGAATCAATGTCGACAACAATAGAGAATTCATTCGCAGCTAAGTTTTGCTGTAAAAAGTGTAAAACTAAACCACGAGAAACTAAGCGATCTAATACGCTATTTTCATCTTGGTACTTAAGACGTTCACTTTGATAAATTGTATTGGTTAATTCTATTAATAAGGTATTGAGGTTAGCATTATCAAGGATGCTATCAACATCGAGCATAACAATAATGGCGTTATCATCGGGAAATGAAAAACTAAGTTCACCAACATCCACATCATCGACTGCTGGAGATAGCGGGCTGAAAACTATTTTTTATAAAGAGGTGGCGCACCTGAAGGTAATGGTTGGCTAAAGGCAAAATTTTGCTCAGTGAAGAGTTTATTTAATTTGGGGATTAGTAACTTCAAACTTGCTTGTTGTGCTGCAGGGATATCGTTATTAGCTGGCCAGTAGACTTGCAGTCCTGAATACTCATAACCATTTAAGGCAAGTAAAGTATAATTTTCATCGGCAAAGTTCGTACTCTGCTCAATGGTAGGCTGAATAATAATTTCATCAATGACTTTGCCTATCACTTCATCCTGAGAAGCATCACTAGCTCCACCGCAGCCCGACAGTATGAAGGCTGCCAATAAGGGGCTGCAAGATAAAATCAATGAGCGTACAGAGTCTGCTTGCTTATCCGTTTGAAAAAGTTGACCTAAAAACCACATAATCTAACCCTAAGTTATTCCCTACTTAGCGATTAAATTACGTGGATTATTATTGCTAAGCAAGTGATTATACCCGTCACCATTCAAGATGCATGTTTCAGAGTGCGTGAGCAATTTTAATTCAAGGCGCTGTGATAAAAGAATGGTTATTCCATTTTAAGTCACAGCAACGATGAAGTAATGTTGCTCAAGCGCTTCTTCGATGGGTTTAAAAATGATTTATACTACGTAATTAAATTTAAAAATGGAATAACCATTATCTAAACTTAATGCCTTGCCTAAATCGTTTTTAATTCCCACTGAAAACCCGCACTTTGAATGGTAACGGGTATACCCATCTTATTTATACCAATAAAAAATAGAATGGTTATAACGAGTTACTACCAAGAATAGCTAAGAAGAATAACTGACTCTAACAGGAATTGTTAACACACGTTTACCTTTATGCTTAAGCCAAAAATAAATCAATACAAAGGTTAATAATGCAAGAGCAATGGTGATACTAGAACTAACAGGTGTCACCAAAAGCGTACCTATTTGATAACATAAGGTTGCGACCAAGTATGCAAAGGTAAAGCTCCAAATCGCGGCAAACCCTGCCCAACGACTGCCTACTTCATTTTTAATTGCGCCCATTGCAGCAACGCAAGGAGTATAAAGTAAGATAAACAACAAATAGCTAAAAGCGCCTAATTGGCTAACAAATGCTAATTGCATGCGCTGGTATGTAGTTAATTCAACTCCTTGCTCTTGAGCTGCAAGGTTTAAATCACTGATTTCACCAACGCTAATGCCTAGAGGATCATCAGGAGCTATACCTAATAAATTTTCTTTAATGCTATCACTAGCATCCTGCCAACTTTGTGATAACGATGGCTCAGCTTCATCCTCTCCTGCATGAGGTGAGTATAAATTATTAAAGGTGGCAACTAGCACTTCCTTAGCAAAGATTCCGGTGATAATGCCGACACCAGCTTGCCAGTTATCTTCTTGAACGCCCATAGGCGCCAATAACGGCATAACTACTTTTGCACCTTGGCTCAATACCGAATTTTCACTGTCTTGATTACCAAACTGGCCGTCAGTGCCAATAGAGTTGAAAAAGTTCAATAAACACACCACAATCACTATGGTTTTACCTGCACCGGTAACAAATCCACTAGTGCGCTGCCAAACTCGCTTGCTTAGATCGCGAATTTTTGGCATCTCATAATTAGGTAATTCCATTATGTTTAATGATGCAGTGCCTGACAATACCGTTTTCTTTAATAAGAAGCCGGTAAATATCGCCGCGGCAATGCCCACTAAATATAATAAAAACACTAAGTTTTGACCATTATCAGGAAAAAATGCCGCGGCAAAAAGTGCGTAAACAGGTAATCTTGCGCCACATGACATAAAGGGCGACATCATTACTGTGGTAATGCGTTCTCGCTCACTATCAAGAATTCGTGCTGACATGACTGCCGGAACAGTACAACCAAAACCGACAATCAAAGGCACAAAAGCTTTACCGGGTAAGCCAATTTTTTGCATTACGCTGTCGACAACAAAAGCGGCGCGCGCTAAATACCCTGAACTTTCCAAGAGTGATAAGCCGATAAATAAACAGGCTATGACCGGTATAAAAGTCGCTACTGTTTGTATACCACTACCAAAACCCTCAACAATAGTCAGGAGCCATTGCGGTAAATCTAACGGGGCAAGAAAATGCAACGGGTAAGCAACAAAGAGAGTGCCACTAAGAATATCGAATAAGTCGATAAAGGCACTACCGACATTAATGGCAAACATAAAGAGTAAATACATCACGCCAAGAAATATCGGAACACCCATTAATGGATGTAATACGATATTATCTATTCTTTCCGAAAATGGTTTATTACGACCTGCAGGATTAGCAAAAGCAGCATTAGTCGCATCAACACTACTGACTCTCGCCAGCATATCGGTAATATAGTCATAACGAGCTTGCATTGCTTTGAGATTTTTCTTGGACTGTGGTGATTGCACTTGGCTTTCCGCTAAACGAACACTATCTACGACTTTTTGATGATTGGCAGATATATCAGCTGTCATTTGAGCCAATGCCTGTTGAACTTTTACTAAGGCGCTATCCTGTTGTGCACTAATGGCAATAACAGGACAACCTAATTCTACCGCTAACTGTGATACATCAATATCTATATTTTTTTGTCGGTCGGTTTTATTCAGTACCACTATCATAGGTACGCCCAACTCTAATAACTGGCTGGTTAAATAAAGTTGGCGACTCAGCTGATTAATATCCACAACATTGACTAAACAATCAATGTCATTATCTTGTAAAAATGATTGGGATATAGTTAGATCTTTACCTTGCTCTGCATGGCGTTCCAATGAACTTAAACCAGGGAGATCAGATAAATAAGCCAACTGCTCATTTAGAGTAAAGCTTGTTTTTTTGGCAGCAACCGTCACACCTGACCAATTACCTACGTTTTGCTTACTTTGCTTTTTCTTACTTGGGTTATCGGATAATAACAGGTTAAATAAAGTGCTTTTGCCTGAGTTGGCAAAACCAACCAGTGCGAAATGTTTTGATTGTTTCACGGAAAGATTCTTTTGTGGTTACTTGTTATAAATACATCAGCTGGTTAATTAATTTATGATTTAACCAACCAATTAAAGACTAACGCCAATTTGTGCTGCGATAGTACGTTGAATACTGATCTTAGTATTGTGTAAACGAAATGCCATCGGCCCGTTGAACGGAGCCTTATGTGCTAACGATACATGTGATCTGAGCGTAAAGCCTTGCTCAATTAATTGAGCAGCAATAGCTTCATCTTTTGGTAATGCGCTAATTTTTGCAGGTTTATTCAGGGGAAGTTCGGCTAGGGTCATGATATAGGTCCAAAAAACTAATTCATTACACTCAAACTTTAAACCTAAGAGATAATGAGAATTACTATTATTTAGATAATAGCATTTAGTCCGCAAATACAAAAGTAAAAGCTGTTCTGCGCACTTGATATTGATCAAGTTATGCCATTTTATAATGATGTTGACGATACTTGTACACAGTGTTCTGAACGTATGGAGGTAATGCATATGAAATCATTACTATTTCCTGTGGAAATTCAGATTTAAAAAGACGTTTATAATTTCAGCGAATCATACATATTAACTACCATGAACATAACTCCTAAGCTAGACTAGGTTTTAGCAGCTTAATATACCTTAAGCGATTCACAGTATGACTAAAGTAAGGAGAGCCAATGAGTAACCGAACTAGTTTTCAAAATAAAAACAAAAGGTTATCCGCCCCCCCCTTTAAGCGGCTCAATTTCACCCTCGCTTTTCTATTCGCGTTCCTGTTTGTTATTAGCGCGCAATGTGTCGCATTAACCGTACACCCTGCTTGGCTGCAAGAATCACTTGAGAAAGCAGATAAACTTAATGATAAAAATCCGCTTCTTGCACTTGAATTCACCCAAAATCTACTTAATCAGCACCACAACGAATTAACACCTTCGGCTAAAGCAGCATTATTTTCGAGGTTAGCAGAATATCAATTTGATTTAGCCGATCTAGAAAAAAGCCTCCAGCATATCGAACAGTTCTATGCATTATCCCCGGACCTAACCAGTCATGATGGCATATCATTATTACTTACTCATGGTGGCGTATTGGATGAACTAGGTAAAACCAAGGATGCAATGGCGTTATTTTTACAAGCAGAAAAAAATGCAAAAGCCACCGAAAATAAAAAATTATTAGGTGAATCTTATAGCTTTATTGCTAATTCATATTCGAATAGCCATAACGATAGCGAAGCAATAAAATACTATCATCAAGCCTACTTACACCTTAAGGAATTGGGTGATGGATTAGCACTCGCTTATTTAAAAATACAGATGTCCAGATCATATTCCTATATGTATGATAATGACAAAGCAATTAGCTTGGCAAAAGAAGCTATACATTACTTTAACCAACATAAATATTACTTTGATGAACTTTTTGCCCATAACACACAAGCTCAAAATTATATGGCAATGAAAGAGTTAGATAGTGCTATTAACTCTTATCAACGCGTTATCGAGCTATCAAAAAAAGAAGGACAAGAGAGCTTGATAGACGTCGGTTATTTAGGTTTAGCTAAAGCTTATCACCAAAAAAACCAAAACGTTAAGGCCCGCCATTACTTTGCTTTATACCAAGAAGTACATATTAACTCTAAGAGTGTAGTAACTCAAATTGATGATTTAATTCTTAGTGCATTAATTGCCTTTTCAGGTAAAAACATTGCCTTAGCACAAGACAATATAAAACAAGTAGAGACACTACTATCAACCTTAGAAAAAAAGAAAGGAATTTCTTGGCACAGCCAAATATTGGACCTAAAGACTGATATTGCCGTATTTAACCAAGATTACCAAAGTGCCTATCAATATCAAAAAAAATCCCATGAGCTTTTTCGTAGCTACCAAAATACAGAACGTGAAAAACTACGCTCAAAATATAAAGTCATGTTTGATACTGACCAAGCACTTCTTCAAAATCAAGTATTAGAGCGTGATAAGTTATTAGATAAAGCTGCCCTTGAGAACGCCGCACAACAACAAAAATTACAAGTATTATTAATTTCGGCGATTTCAGTTTTTTCTATCGGCTTGTCATTTTTTATTTATCGCCAGCGCAAAACAAGTAAAATATTACACAAACTCGCTAATACCGATGCGTTAACTGAATTGGCTAACCGTCGTTACACCTTTATCTATGCTGAAAGCATGTTAGCTCAAGCAAAAAAGTACCAACAAAATTTTGCCATTATCATTTTCGATGTCGACCACTTTAAAAAGATTAATGATACCTATGGACATCCTGCAGGTGACATTGCATTAAAAGATATTGCCCTTATCGCCAATGAGTATGTGAGAAACAACGACATTTTAGGGCGAATTGGTGGCGAGGAGTTCTTAGTTATACTGCCTAACACCTCGTCAAAACAGGCTTATGAAATAGCAGAGCGGATCAGAAAAGCGATAGAGATAAAAGATATTATGCTAGGTGACAAGGTAGTTCATATATCGGCAAGCTTTGGTATTTCACATTTAGCAAAAAACCAGCCAAACTTTAATCAAATATTCCATGAAGCTGATGTTGCGTTATACAAAGCTAAAAATAGCGGTAGAAATTGTATTTCACTAGCCAGTTAAGTACATAATAAACTGACTAGCTTTAATAATATTACCCGTAACTTCAGCTGTTAACATAGCTGATATCAATGAGGTTGAGCTTTAAGTCGAAGCCTGCTCACTAAAAGCGAGTACAATCGACTCCTGATTTAAGCACCAATTGAACAACAATAGTTCGACACTAGGTAGAGTAAGCACACATCATACCTAGTGCTTTATCAAGTCACTAAAACCCACATCTTTTACTATTTTTTGTTTCGCACCAACAGCAATACGGTGTGTGCCATGACAACGAGCACAGGCTAACACGGCTAAAGTACCAAGATCTCGTCCTTGCTGCTTAGCAGTACCTGACTCTAATGAAACCTGTAAGCTCTGGAGGGTTTTTTTCATCACCTCACTAGGGTAAGCCTGACGATCTTTTTTATGACAATCAACACAGCTTCCTCCAAGCGACTCCATACTATCAGTAAGATCTGCTAAAGATGCTAGTGCTAAGGGCTTATTACCATCTTGTGCTGAAATTTTTATCTGATTTACTTGTCTCGTTAGGGTATCCATATGCTCAACGAAACTAATTTCGTGGGTAATCTGAATGTTTGAAAAGTCAGGGGTTCTATAAGTCAAAGCCGTAATAGCTTGATAATCATCATGACAGGAATCGCAGCTTTTCTGCATGACTTTATGCTGAACTAAAACGGATGAAAAATCATTTTCTTCACTGGCTTTTATTAGTTCACTCATGGTTTCTAGTGATAATTTATTTTGCCAAACTGGCACCATATCAGAAATTTTAACGTAGTGTTGATTTAGCTGAACTACCCATTTTTGCAAATGTTCTGCATCTTTATTTTGGGCATAAAACTCAACAGCCTGCATTTCACGGCGCAGTTTAAACATATTATGCAACCAAACTTGCCGCTTGTTCTCAGGTTTGTACCATTGCGCTAATTCAGTTGGTGGAGTTTTAACTAAGGTAACTTTATCTTGATGTTTATAAACAAGTCCTACTGCCAATAGCAGAATAATTGCTTGTAAAATAATAAAATAACGCCAACGCATAACAATGTACTCTGTTTTATTTGATAGCTCCTAGTGTATTTAAAATAAAACTAATGGTTATTGATTTGGCATAAAAAAAGAGCTTAAAAGCTCTTTATTATGAATATTTTACCAATGATGACAAAATTAAAATGCGTAACGTACACCAATCGCACCATCAACACTCAATTTAAAATCATTATCAAGATCAGCTACTGGCTGTACTTGTCCATACAAATCCCAGCCCTTAGCAAAGTACCAAGAAACACCTGCAGGTGCACGAACACCAAAACCATGATCCCAGCCAGCCCAACCACCGCCAGCGAAATACCAAGACAATGGTGTTTTATTATCAAAGACACCTGTTTTAACTAAATAATCAACGGCAAAACCTTTATCACCAAGAACTATATTGTAACGATCAATTTGGGCAACAAGACTTAAATCCATATCGACCGCTACGCCAACTTTTACTGCTGCTTGTGCAAAGCTAGATAATGAGAATGAAAGCATAACAATACTTAATAACATAAAGTTTTTCATTTAAATCCCTAAGGTTTCTAATAAGTTGTAATTAAAATCGGCGTCATTGTAAGCATTCCTCTTAACAAAGCAAGCTAACTAACACTATGTATAAGAGCTTGAGCTACTACTGATAAGATTTTCAAGCCTAGAAGCCAGTAAAACTATGAAGTTAATAAGTTGCTTTAGTTAAATCATCATTTCATTACTAAAATGTAACAGCTACTTGTTAACGTCGATCACAGCATTTACTATGAGACACAATTTAAAACCATTTACGGCTAACTCTAGGCTATCCATGTTTAAACAAATAACCAAGAAAAATACACGAACGGTACTTTCTCTTATCAGCATAGCGACTGCTAGTTTAGTTTTTACTAATGCCGCTAACGCTACTATCGTTGAAATTAAGACATCTCTAAGCGCAGACACTATCAAAGTTAATTTGTTTGATACAACGACACCTGAAACGGTAGCAAACTTTCTTAACTATATAGATGAAGGGCTTTACACTAACTCTGTCGTTCATAGAGCTGTGGCTGATTTTATTGTACAGGGGGGTGGATTTACCTTTAACGGAGAATGGCCTTTAACGGCACTTTCGCCAAATGCTACAGTGAAGAATGAACCTGTTTACTCTAATGTTAAAGGTACCATTGCCATGGCAAAAAACGGCAGCAGTGTTCATAGTGCTACTAACCAATGGTTTTTTAACTTAAAAGATAATAGCAATAATTTAGATCGACAAAATGGTGGTTTTACCGTTTTCGGCCAAGTCATTGCAGGAATGGATATAGTAGAAAAGGTAGCACAACTTAAGCTATGTGATTCAAGTGGCTTAAAAGGTATTCCTATGGTGATGGAAACTAGTCAAAAATGTGTTGATATGAGTGCACCAGGCATAGAAAACTTTGTAGTTATTGAGCATGTAACTATTATTGATTCTTCTTCTGTGACTGACAGTGACTTATTTCCATTAAAATCAATAGAGCCTGATAGTGATGGTGATGGCGTAATCGATATAGCTGATACTTTCCCAAGTGATCCTAATAAATATCTAAAGGAAGCTGATGTTAAAGAAGACAGTGGCGGTTCTATCACATGGTTTGCACTTGTTATGTTAGGTTTAGTCACCGCAAGAAAGCGCCTATTCACCAAATAAAGAACCTAAATTAGTCAAACAAAAAAGCAGCCTATCGTCTAACGATTGGCTGCTTTTTTAATGCTTATGCTTTCGAGACTAAGATTATAACTCTAGTACTCTTAACCTCGGGTGCTGTTAACCTCTAGTGAATTCTGGATATGCTTCCATACCACAGTCAGAGATATCAACACCTTCATACTCTTCTTCAGCACTTACGCGAATACCGATGATCTTCTTCAAAGCAAACCAAACAACAAAACTAGTACCAAAGACCCAAACAAAGATAGTTGCTGCACCAATAAGTTGACCACTAAAGCTAGACGATGAGTTAGTGATAGGAACAATCATCAAGCCAAAGAAACCAACTACACCGTGAACTGAGATAGCACCAACAGGATCATCAATCTTAATTTTATCTAGTGCCAATATTGAAATCACTACAATTACGCCGGCAATAGCACCAAAAACAGTTGCTTGTAATGGAGATGGTGTAGAAGGCTCAGCTGTAATAGCAACTAAACCGGCCAAAGCACCATTTAATGTCATGGTTAAATCAGCTTTCTTAAACAAGAACTTAGCAAAAACAAGTGCTGAAATTGCACCTGCAGCGGCCGCAGCATTGGTATTTAAAAAGACCATAGCAACAGAGTTTGCACTGTTAATATCAGCAAGCTTTAATACTGAACCACCATTAAAACCAAACCAACCCATCCATAAGATAAACGTACCTAATGTTGCCATTGGCAAGTTAGCACCAGGAATTGCGTTAACTTTACCATCTTTACCGTATTTTCCTTTACGAGCGCCTAGTAATAACACACCAGCTAATGCTGCTGAAGCGCCGGCCATATGAACAATACCTGAACCAGCAAAATCTGAAAAACCTAAATCTCCTAAGGTATATAAACCAAACACAGCATCACCATTCCAAGTCCAGCTACCTTCCATAGGATAGATAAAACCCGTTAATACCACAGTAAATGCTAAGAAAGCCCAAAGCTTCATACGTTCGGCAACAGCACCTGACACTATAGACATGGCTGTAGCAACAAACACAACTTGGAAGAAAAAGTCAGAAGCATTGGAATAAACTGCACCGCCATCAAATCCAGCTTCAGCTGATTCAGCAAGTACAGTACCTACAAGCGCTTCGGCATCTGCAGCACCATCAAGTGCGATACCATTTAAGAAAATACCACCGCCGTACATAATGTCGTAACCAACAATCAAGTACATGATGCACGCAATGGCATATAGCGCGACGTTTTTGGTTAATATTTCAGTGGTGTTTTTAGCTCTAACTAGACCCGCTTCAAGCATAGAGAAGCCAGCAGCCATCCACATAACCAAGGCACCACAAATTAGAAAATAAAAGGTGTCTAAGGCGTATTGTAATTGAAATATATTTTGTTCCATTATTCTTCTCCTTTAAAGTGCTTCAGAATCGAGTTCACCCGTACGAATACGGATAGCTTGCTCTAGGTTATAAACAAAAATCTTACCGTCACCAATTTTACCTGTGTAGGCAGCTTTAGTAATAGTTTCAACTAAACGCTCCACAAGCTCTTCATTAACCGCTATTTCAAGTTTAACTTTAGGCAGGAAATCGACTTGATATTCAGCGCCGCGATATAATTCGGTATGCCCTTTTTGACGTCCAAAACCTTTAACTTCACTCACGGTAATACCTTCGACACCGATTTCAGAAATAGCCTCTCTGACATCGTCTAATTTAAATGGTTTTATGATTGCGCTAATTAGTTTCATGGTTAACCTCTAGTTATCGTTTTTATATTACTAATAACTTGATAATACAATTCATATGCCAACATTAATTTATCTTATTAGTTAATGACTTAGAGGAATACAAAACATTACCATGAGTTAACTTGCACCAATGGCGTGCATTAAAAGAGCCGTATTGAGAACATCTGGTGCAGTAATACCATCCCGCATAAAAAAGTGACCACTTTCTTATGTGGATTGATATAAGTTAACTTCTTGAGGGGCATAAAAGCGTGCGGTGTTTAAGTGATATATATTAAGGTTATGTTGGATTAGGTTAGGTTAGGTTGGTAAATAAAGTGATCAGTCTGGTCAGAAGACTAGCTATTAAACATTACTGTAAATGTTTTAACTGAGAAGCCATTAAGTAGCTGGTCACCAACTTTTAAAACAGGTACGCCACGCAGACCAGTTAAAGCAAATTCTTTTTGTCCTTTACTCGTTTTAACATTGCACAACCTAAAAGCAATACCTTGTTGTTCAAGGTAACGTTTTGCTGTTTGGCAATGAGGGCACTTATCCGTGCTATACAAAACAACTCTTCTCATTGACAACCTTTATTATGAATGATCGATTAATCACGAATTTTAATATTTGGATTATGATTAATTTCTCCTTCATCATCAATAGTAATCGCACCATTATCTAATTGCACAATTGCAATCTTACCCTCAGGTGTAGACCTAACAAAAGATAATGTATAACCAAAGCTACTTATTTCACTTAACGAACATTGCTGCGCTACTGTTAGCTCTTTTAATAACCTTTCAATCTTTGCTTCTAGTTTACGTCTTTCTTCAGGCACTAGAATCTCCTAACATAAATATAAGGGCTACATTAAAAGTGGCTCACTAGCCTGAAAAATGCAAATTCAATCAAATAATTTTTGTTTTCTTTAATCTAGACTAAAGTTGTAGAAAACTTGATGTAAATCAATTTAACAGTGCTATTCACTCCTTAGGTAATGACAAAATTTAACAACTTGATTTAAATCAAACTTTGTTTTTAATGGCAATGCAAAAATCACCTTATCAGTTAGCTATAACAATAATAAAAAACTAAGCTCCCAAATTATAAAACATGACACTAGGATATTATTATGAAAACAGCAGTAAACAAATTTACCTTATCTTTAATCACTACCGCTATTTTAGCGGCCCCAGCAGCTTTTTCAGCAGAAACTGAGCATGGCAAAGGTATTACTGAAGCCCTTAGCGACAGTACTGTTAAAGTTCAGTTACGTGCTCGTTATGAAGGCGTAGATCAAGATAACGCAAAGAAAGATGCTACGGCATTAACATTAAAAAGCCGTATTACCGTTAATACTGGCTCATACAGCAATTTTTCACTTGGTTTAGAAGTAGATAAAGTGGATGCTTTAGTCGATGACTATAACAGCAAAACAAATGGTAACACTGACTACTCAGTAATTGCCGATCCACAAGGCACTGATGTAAACCAAGCTTTCATCAAGTACGCAAACAGTGGTTTTAGTGCTGTTGTTGGTCGTCAACGTGTTTTACACAATAATCAGCGTTTTGTTGGTGGTGTTGGTTGGAGACAAAACGAGCAAACCTATGATGGTGTTCGTGTAGAATATAAAGCTGATAAATTTTCTGTAGATTACAGCTTAATCCACAATATCAACGGTATTACTTCTAGCGATACTAAAGGTGATTTCCACCTAGCAAACGCTAAATACAATATCAACAAGAGCCACAAAATTGCTGGTTTTGCTTACCTTTTAGATTATGCGGCATTTGATCAAGCTAAAAACTCTAGCAGTACGTTTGGTGCTTTATACAAGGGTAAATTTGGTAAGTTTGCAGTTAACGCTAGCTTAGCAAGCCAAAGTGACAATGGTAATAACCTTACTAGCTACTCAGCTATGTATATCAATGCTGAAGCAGCCTACAACTTTGGCCCTGTAACAGTATTAGGTGGTTACGAATTATTAGGCAGTGATGATGGCGTTGTTGCATTTAACACTCCATTAGCGACTAAACATAAGTTTAACGGTTGGGCTGATACCTTCTTAGCAACACCAAAAGAAGGTTTACAAGATGTTTACTTAACAGCTAAAGGTAAAGTATCTGGCGTTAAATGGGCGGCAACATACCATGACTACTCTTCAGACGTAGAAAGCATTGATTTTGGTAGCGAGCTTAACTTAGTAGCTACTTACCAAATCAACAAAAACTACGGCGTATTAGTAAAAGCAGCTAACTACGGTTCTGGTGATGTTGATCAGCCACAAGTAGATACTAATAAAGTATGGGTTCAGTTAACTGCTAAATTCTAAGCATTAGTGCAATATATTGTTAATTGAGAAGAAGTAATATTTCTCAATGTAAAGTAAGAAGCCAGCTCATACGCTGGCTTCTTATGTTTTAACCTAGCAAAACTTTCCTCGTTCATTGCTCCTCGTTAATAAAACCATTAGAATAGCCGCGAAATTTATCCTCTGCTAGGCGAACCTTTTGTTATTAATGATCGACAATTACGACTCATTTACTTTTAATTTAGTGCACTATTTTCAAGCGCTAGGTCAAGAGGTTGTTGTCTTTAGAAATGACGAAATTAGCCTAGCTGACATTGAGCAATTAAAGCCGCACTATATTGTTATTTCGCCAGGTCCTTGTGATCCTGACGCAGCTGGCATATCACTCGCGGTAATTGAGCAGTTTGCCGGGAAGATTCCTTTGTTAGGTGTTTGTTTAGGGCATCAGTGTATTGCTCAGCACTTTGGCGCGACAGTTGAAAAAGCAAAAAAAGTCATGCATGGTAAAACGTCTAAGATAACCCATAATGAACAAGGCTTATTTAGCCAGCTTAATCAGCCATTGCAAGTGACTCGATACCATTCATTAATAGTAAACAAACAGTCCTTGCCAACCGACCTCACCATGACGGCATGGAGCCAAAATGAACAAGGTGATGTTGATGAAATAATGGCGCTAGAACATAAAACGCTACCGATAAGTAGCGTACAATTTCACCCAGAATCGATACTCACCGAACAGGGACAAAACTTATTAGCAAATTTTATCAAGCAATTTAAAAATTATCCGATAAACTAATAACAAGAGCTTTTTAGACTAAAGCCAGATAAGGTAGTACTTTACACTATCAAATCGCTACAATTACTGTATTCAATACTCCATTTATACCCTAGGTAAGCAATAAAACCGCTATGCAAATTTTTGAAAACAATCAAGCTGTCGCCACTATATACCAACGAGCTATTAGCCTCTCTATCTGTAAAGATTTTGCGGAAAAGCGATGTGGTAAAATATCAATGGTTGATCATCAAGGTAGCGAGCAAAAAAACCGTCGCCGTGAATTATTATCTGTTGAAGTAGAGGCGCAGCAAGAAAAAATGATTGCCGAACATGGTGAAGAGTATTTTCGTAAACAAACCGAAGTTAATTTTTTTAATCTGGTTCGTACACAAATCAATAGCGACTTTGATAATAAGGAGCACCTTTACCATCACATTTTAGGTATTGAAGAAGCCTGCCCTACTATTCTCGATATTTTGTCTGCACGCGCGGCGTCAGTTAACCAAATCAAAGACCTTGCGGCTTCATTATCTTGGTTATCTATTGATTTAGTAAACTTAGTCAATAAACCTCAGTACCGAAAGCGTGCTGATGTACAAGTGACAGATGCTAAGCTAGCATTAAGCTATATTGGTTTAGATAACTTAATGCTTGTCATGCCTACTTTTACTCTTAAACATTGGTTGCCAACCAGCACCGCGCCTTATGGCCTAATGAAAAGAAAGTTATGGAATAATAGCTTGTCTATAGGACTAGCTTCTAGCGCCTTAGCCAAGGCGCAAGGCCTTGATGAATATACCGCCTTTACCACAGGTATGCTGTCAAACATTGGTAAACTTGCGGTTACCCGTAGCTATTTAACTACCTTTAGCGAAATGTATAAAAAAGAAGTGCGCGAGGCTTTTGAAAATAAAGACAAGCGCTTGCATAACGTACTATCAAAAATTGAAACCAGTGAAGAACTACTGCTAGAACAGTTAACACTGCGAAGCTCACAACTATCTGCTGATTTAATTGAAAAAATGCACTTCAAACGACTGGCAATAACCGAACCAATATTTGATTTAGCTTACGCGGATAGCATTGATAAAATGCATCCTGTAGCCCAACTTGTTGCAAAAGCTAAAGCTTATGTCGCTTTTCGTTCTTTAGCAAAGGAAGAACTCATTAACAGTGATGAAAGCAAACAATTACTCAACGCAGTTAAATTGACAGCCGCTGAAATAACATTATTGAAAAAGAGCGATATAGATCACATTAAACTTAACTTCAATTAGGGACTATAAGCAACTTACGAATGTTAAAACAGTGCTATTTTGTCATAAAATGGCAGCCCTACTCTGATTTCACCTGATCTTTTTCTGATTAATTATTAAAAAATAAGCCTGAAGATTTTCATCAGGCAAGCGTTACTCTCTCACTCTCCCCCTTATTTCAACAAAAATATTATACTCTATAAATATTCATGTTTTATGAATAAAATTAGCTAAGCCTTTGTTTTGTCTGGCCTACAGACTAGCACAACAAGACAAGTCGACTATTTTATGTCATACTATCGCTCTATTTTTGACGCGCTGTAAATATTTTTCATTATATTTTAAGTATTCATTAAGCAATATTTAGAATTTACAGTAAGCTGTTAAAAACATTACCCACTTATAAATGAGGATTTTAAAAATGTCAGAACATTTTTCAGTTGAACGCGGCTTATTTGATGATGTAATGGTGCCAAACTATGCACCTTCAGCGGTTATCCCTGTTCGCGGTCAAGGCTCTCGAGTGTGGGATCAACAAGACAAAGAATATATCGATTTTGCTGGAGGCATTGCTGTTAGCTCATTAGGTCATTGTCACCCTGCTTTAGTTGGTGCATTAAAAGAGCAAGGCGAGAAAATTTGGCATTTATCAAATGTTCAAACTAACGAACCAGCATTACGTTTAGCCAAAAAATTGGTAGATAGTACCTTTGCTGAAAAAGTTTACTTTTGTAACTCAGGTGCAGAATCTAACGAAGCAGCACTTAAGCTTGCACGTCGTTGGGCATTAGACGTTCATGGTGCAGATAAAACACAAATCATTGCATTTAAACAAGGTTTCCACGGTCGTACTTTCTTTACCGTAACCGTTGGTGGTCAAGCTGCTTATTCTGATGGCTTTGGTCCTAAGCCAGGTGATATTGATCACGCTGAATACAATAACCTTGATAGCTTAAAAGCATTAATCTCAGATAAAACTTGTGCGGTTATGATTGAACCACTACAAGGCGAAGGTGGCATTATTTCACCAACTGATGAATTCATTAAAGGTGTTCGCGCTTTATGTGACCAACACAATGCATTGTTAATTTTTGATGAAGTACAAACAGGTGTTGGCCGTTTAGGTGAATTATACGCTTACATGGACTTAGGTGTTACTCCTGATATTTTAACCTCGGCTAAAGGCTTAGGTGGCGGTTTCCCTATCGGCGCTATGCTTACCACAACTGATATTGCTAAGCACCTTAAAATTGGTACTCACGGTAGTACTTACGGTGGTAACCCATTAGCTTGTGCTGTAGCTGAAGCTGTACTTGATACAGTAAATACACCAGAAGTTTATGCGGGTATCAAAGCCAAAGCGAAACTTTATGTTGATGGTTTAAATGCAATCAATACTAAATATAATGTTTTCTCTGAAATCCGTGGTAAAGGTTTATTAATTGGCGCGGTATTGAATGACAAGCACCAAGGTCAAGCAAAAGCATTCTTAAATGCCGCTATGACCGAAGGCCTTATGGTCTTAGTTGCTGGTGCAAACATCGTACGTTTCGCTCCTTCATTAGTTATTTCTGATGAAGATATCACCCTTGGTTTAGCACGCTTTGATAAAGCTATCGCTAGCCTAGTTTAATCTAGTCTAATCAATGCTAATAATTACCTGTTCTTGTCATTCTACCTGAACAGGTAACCATTTCTTTTCATAGAGAGCATTTATGATCATTGTACGTCCGATTAAAAAAAGTGATTTGGAAGCTTTACACCAAATAGCCATTGATTCAGGTCATGGTTTTACTTCACTTCCTGTAAATGAACAATTACTTCAACAACGCATTAATCACACTGAAGCTTCTTTTGCAAAGGAAGTAGAGCATGCCGGTAATGAAGGTTATCTTTTTGTTATGGAAGATACTGAAACAGGTAAGGTTGTTGGTACTAGTGGTATTGAAGCAGCAGTGGGTTTAGACGATGCCTTTTATCATTATCACTTAGGTAAAGTAGTGCATAGCTCACGTGAGCTAAATATTTACAATACCGTAGAAACCTTATCACTGTGTAACGACTACACAGGTGCAAGTGAAATTTGTACCTTATTTTTAAGTGACAGCCATCGTAAAAATAATAACGGCCGTTTTTTATCGCGTTTTCGTTTTCTGTTTATTGCTGAACACAAAGAGCGTTTTTCTGAAACTATTATTGCAGAAATGCGCGGTGTCTCAGATGACAAAGGCAGCTCTCCTTTTTGGGAATGGCTTGAAGAGCACTTTTTCTCGATGGACTTCCCTACCGCTGATTACTTAACCGGCATAGGTAAAAAAGAGTTTATCGCTGAGTTGATGCCGAAGTATCCAATTTACGTAAACTTGCTAAGTAAAGAAGCACAAGACGTTATTAATAAGGTACATCCGAAAACAGTACCTGCTCTTCGCTTGCTTGAAGCAGAAGGTTTTGCAAGACGCGGTTATGTTGATATTTTTGATGCTGGTCCTACTGTTGAATCACATGTTAACAGTATTAGAACGGTCAACCAAAGCCAACGTTGCCAAGTAATCATTGATGAAGTGCAATCTACCGATAACTACATCATCTGTAATAGTAAAGTTAAAGACTTTAGAGCAACTCAAGCACCACTTTCATTACGTGAAACGGCAGAGCAAGTTGTTATTAGTCAAGCAGTTGCTGATGCGCTAATGGTACAAGAAGGCGACTGGGTTCGCTTAGTCGCTAATTAATAGCTACTCCGCTATCTTGAAAAGCAACTTACTAAGCGAATACTAAGTTAAGGTGGCTAGCACTAGCCACTTATCAAATTATTAATGGTGACAGCGACACTCTCTGTCACCACTATCAATGAGAAGGAAATACCATGTCTCACGCAAATCCAGTTCAATTCATTAATGGTCAATGGCAAGCCGGTTTAGGCCATGATGTTAGTTCATCTAACCCTGCCCGCAACGAAGTAATTTGGCAAGGTAAAACAGCCAGTGCCGAACAAGTAAACGAAGCAGTAGTTAGCGCTCGTCAAGCCTTTGAAAGCTGGGCAAACATTGGCTTAGAAGAGCGTGTTACGGTAATCAAAAGATTCGCTGAATTATTAACTGAAAATAAAGACGCGTTAGCAACAACCATTGCTTTAGAAACAGGCAAGCCAAAGTGGGAAACTACCGGTGAAGCTGGCGCTATGGTAGCTAAAGTAGCTATTTCTCTTAAGGCTTATGAAGAACGCACTGGCACAGTTGAAAACCCTATGCCGGGTGCTAAAGCTTTTATTCGTCATAAACCACATGGTGTAGTAGCTGTTTTTGGCCCTTATAACTTCCCTGGTCATTTACCAAATGGTCACATAGTACCTGCGCTAATTGCCGGTAATACTATTGTATTCAAACCAAGTGAATTAACACCTCGTGTTGCACAAGAAATGTTAAAACTTTGGGAACAAGCGGGTTTACCTAAAGGTGTTATCAACCTTGTTCAAGGTGAAGTTGAAACAGGTAAAGCCTTAGCAAGTCACAAACTTATTGATGGTTTATTCTTTACAGGTAGCTCTAACACTGGTCACATATTGCATGAGCAATTTGCTGGTCAACCGGGTAAAATCTTAGCACTAGAGATGGGTGGTAATAATCCACTTGTTGTTAAAGATGTTAGCGATATTGATGCAGTAGTTCACGACATTGTGCAGTCTGCTTTTGTTACTACAGGTCAGCGTTGTACTTGTGCTCGTCGTTTATTCATTGAAGCTAATGAGCAGGGCGATGCTATTTTGGCACGCCTTATCGAAGTCACTAAAAACCTTACTATTGGTTATTATGATGATGAAGAGCAGCCATTTATGGGTTCTATGATTTCAGAAAAGGCCGCGTTAAGCCTTGTTGATGCACAAGCTAAATTACTTGCCCTTGGTGCAAAATCAATTATTGAACTTAAGCACTTAGAAGCGGGTACTGGTTTTGTTTCGCCTGGTCTTATTGATGTAACGGATATCATTGCTGACATTCCTGATGAAGAGTACTTTGGCCCGTTAGTTAAAGTCTATCGCTACACAGACTTTGATCAAGCAATTGATGAAGCTAATAATACAGGTTTTGGTCTTTCTGCTGGTTTATTATCTGACAGTGAAGAATCTTACAACCACTTCTTTACTCGCATTCGTGCAGGTATTGTAAACTGGAACAAGCCGATTACTGGCGCTAGCAGCGCAGCACCATTTGGTGGTATTGGTGCTAGTGGTAATCACAGAGCCAGCGCATTCTATGCTGCCGATTACTGTGCCTACCCTATTGCTTCTGTTGAAGCAGAAAAGGTAAGCTTACCTGAGACACTAACTCCTGGTATGAAATTCTAAATGAAAAACGACAATACACTTACTTCGCAAGATCTTACTGACATTAACAGTGAAGAGTTTAGCCAGGCTTATCAGCAGTTTGTTAAAACGGCTGACTTAATCTCGTTAACACGCCAATTTGAGCAAGGTTTAGCGCAAACGGGTCGAGATAACCAACTTAGCTTCAACGTTAAAGAAGCCAAGGTGAGCTTACTCGATACTGGTATTTTGCTAGTTGAGCCTGAAAACTCAGAGCAGCCAAGTAAGTCTATTGTCATTTCATCAGGAATACATGGCAATGAAACCGCGCCGATTGAAATTGTTCAGCAGATTATTAGTGATATTCTCGCAGAAAAGATACAGGTAAAACACCGTACCCTTTTTATTATGGGTCACCCTGTAGCGATGAATATCGCTAAGCGTTTTCAAACAGAAAATTTAAACCGTTTATTTTGTGGTAAATATAAAGACATAGCGCCATGTTATGAGAAGTTTCGTGCCGAGCGAATTGAAAGTTATGTGAGTGATTTCTTTAATGCTGACAAGAGTAGTGACGTTACTAACTATCACTATGATTTGCATACCGCTATCCGTAGTTCTAAATATGAAAAATTTGCCATCTATCCTTATCAAGGTGATAAACCTTGGGATAAAGAGCAACTAAGCTTTATGGCTGCTTGTGGCGTTAATACTATTCTATTTGGTCATGGCCCAACAGGCACATTTTCTTATTACAGTAGTGCTAACTTCAAAGCTCATGCCTTTACTGTTGAGTTAGGTAAAGTAAGACCTTTTGGTGAAAATGATATGGCTAACTTCCAAGCCATGACAGAAAAGCTAACAGCCCTTGTTTGTGATGAAGATTTATTATTAAAAGATTTTGATAATGATGACTTTAACTTGTTTGAGGCGCTAGGAGATATCACCAAAGTAAGTGATAACTTCAAGCTTTTTGTTGATGATGCTGCCAGTAACTTTACTGATTATCCTGTTGGTACCGTATTGTCTACTGACACAGGTGAAGAGTATTGTACTACCCAACTAGGCGAGAGCGTTGTTTTCCCTAATGCTAATGTTGGCAACGGTCAACGCGCTGCATTGATGGTAGTACCAACGACGCTTTCATAATCTAGTCATTAATTGGCACTGATACACCTCACGATTAAATTTTGTTTTATTCAAATAATTTTTAATCGTGACTATCATTATGTCGTCAGTATTCAATTAAATTACAGTTCATCACCCTATTACCCAAGTTATAGCCAAAACACTCGATAAAGATCAATTTTCCCTATTGATTCACAATGAAAAAAAACGCTAAACTAACTGCTATACTCAAACAATAGTACTCTTCTTCAGCATAGGTATTTAAAGCGATTATGGTTACAGACACTGACGGTTACATTCAAATCATTGAGTACCTTACAGAACACCTCAGCTTATTTGAAAATTCAACGGCACCAAAAACAGCCACTGAAACAGTTATGTCAGCCATTGAAGTGGAATTGTGCGAGCAAATAATTACCGTTTGCAGCCAAAACACTGATCTGACATTTAATCAACGTAATGCCATTGTTCGTGAAGTAGATGCGATTGTTTACGATCTTGAAGAGATCCTTTCTGGTGTTATCAATAATCCAGTCAATGACGCACAACAGGCATTTATTAGAGAATTTGCTGGTTTGATTAAAAATTTATTCGATAGTGTGATTCATAAAGACTAAGTCAGAAAATTTCAAAGTTGAAGCTCAATAAGAGCTTCTTTCCTCCCCTAGCAATAAACATTACACATTCCAACTGGTGATAGCGCCGCAACTTATATAGAATCCCTCTATAGGTTTACAGTCATTAAATTAATATCGAGTAAAAAATGAAAGCACAAGTTAAATGGTTAGGCGAAGAGTTATTTATGGGCACATCGGAAAGTGGCCATACTATGGTTTTAGATGCAAACGGCGGCAACTTAGCACCAAGCCCAATGGAAGGTGTACTCATTTCTCTTGGCGGCTGTTCCTCTGTCGATGTAGTTAGCATATTACAGAAAGCTCGACAAAGTGTTAGCGGCTGTCAGGTCGAATTGTCTGGTACTCGTGCTAATAGTGTACCGGCATTGTTCGAGAAAATTCACCTGCACTTTGTTATCACTGGTACTGATGTTGCACCTAAACACGTCGAACGTGCTGTAAGTTTATCGGCAGATAAATATTGCTCTGTTGCTTTAATGCTTAATGCAAAAGTAGAGATTACTCACGATTTTGAAATTGTTGCACAATAAGTAAAACCTATTCATGTCTACTGATAAAAAAATTCCCCTGTATGGCTTTAACAATTTAACAAAAAGTTTAAGCTTTTCGTTATATAGGGTGCATTACCTAACCTCAAGTCAATCCACTGATAGCTACCACGCTTTTATTAACGAAGCGTATAGCGCTGTAAAACTAACTGAGTTACTGAGCAAAATTTGTCATGCCATTGGCGGAAATGTATTGAATATAGCGAGTCAAGATTACACCCCTCAAGGAGCGAGTGTTACCTTAATGATCTCTGAAGAAGCAAAACCAGAATCTTTAGTCGCCCACCTAGATAAAAGCCATCTTTGCATTCATACCTACCCTGAAGAAAGACCACAAGATGGTATCGCTATTTTTAGAGCCGACATTGAGCTTTCAACCTGTGGCATCATTTCACCTTTAAAGGTGCTAGATTATGTCATTGAAGCGTTCTCAGCTGATGTTATTGATATAGATTATCGTATCAGAGGCATGACTCGTGACCTTCAGGGAAATAAATACTTCCGTGATCATGATATTACAGAAATAAGCGCCTATTTAGATAACACAACACTTCAAAGCTACGATGCAGTTGACAGCGGACTGCCCAATAAAAATTTATTTCATTGTAAATTAGCAAGGCACACAATCAACTTTGATCATCACTTCTTTGAAATCAATGAGCCTGAGCTATCAAGTGTTGAGAAATCAAATATTGTGGCGCAACTCAGGTTACAGCTTGATGAGCTATTCTTGGCTTAATATACTATTATATTTAGATTAACAAAAAACCGTGCAAGCGATATGCCGATGGCTCTTCCGAATTCAACAAAGCACAAAAGTTCAAAAACAAAAATCATTGCTATGGTCCTATTATTTGGTCTAACAAGTCCATTATTAGCGAAAAATTCAGAACAAACAGCTGTAAAAGAAGTTATATATATTGACGCTATCGATTGGTGTCCACAAATCTGTTTAGACCCAAAACATCCAGGTTATGTGGTAGAACTGGTAAAAAAATATTTGAAGAAACTCAATATGAACTCAAAATTCATATATACCCATGGTCACGTGCTATTAAGAATGTCTCTACAGGTAAAGCCGATGCTTTATTATCACCGGCTAAGAGTGAGGCGCCTAATTTGCTATATCCAGAGCTTGCTGTTGGTTATCAGCAAATGTGTTTTTTTACCTGGTACGAATCGGACTGGCGCTATGATGGCATAAATTCTCTTGAAGGCTTACAAATAGGTATTGCAACAGATACCTCGATAGAAGAGCTAAATGCCTATGTCAAAAACCATCCATGGCAATTTCAATTTCAACCATATCACGAGCGATACTTAGCTCAAAACATAGCCAAACTTGAAAAGGGTCGCATGGACACCTTTTTGTTTACCAAGAATAGTACCCTTTTTGCACTACATAAATTGCGCAAACAAGGTGAGTTCAAAGAAGTGGGTTGTGTTTCAAAAGTGCCAATCTATATGGCTTTCACCCCGGTTGTTAGCAAGGTAAGAAAAATTTCAGCAATGATGTCGGTTTTCGATAGGAAATTGTCTGCCTTAAAGAAAACACATTACATTAAAAAATTAATGGCATCATACCACCTCCCAACAAGCAACTAATGCTGAGATACGCATAACTAATACTGAGATACGCATAACTAATACAGCTAGATTAATCTTCAGTGAGCTAAGGCACAAGATTTATATATTCAGCAGAAAGAGCGCTCTAAAGATCACTCATCCAGTCTAGCTGTTTATTTGCCTGTGTCTTTCTTTCAATTAAGTCACGGATTAATGGTGTTAAGATTAACTCCATCGCCAAGCCCATCTTGCCACCTGGCACAACAAGTGTACTGACTCGTGACATAAATGAACCATCAATCATGCGAAGGTAATACTGAAAATCAACATTCTTCACTTCTCGAAATCGGATGACAACAAAACTCTCATCTAAGCTAGGTATTGCTTTAGCACTAAATGGGTTTGAAGTATCTACAGTCGGCACACGTTGAAAGTTGATATGAGTACGTGAAAATTGTGGTGTAATAAAGGAGATATAATCTTCCATACTTCGGACAATACTGGCAGTCACTGCTTCACGAGAATGACCGCGTTTATTGGTATCGCGAATGATTTTTTGAATCCACTCTAAGTTTACAATAGGTACCATGCCAATCAATAAATCTACATGCTTAGCGACGTCATTATCTTTAGTAACGACACCGCCATGAAGGCCTTCATAATATAGCAAGTCAGTACCTTCACCAAAGTTTTCCCAAGGAGTAAAAGTGCCCGGCATTTGATTGTACGGAACCGCCTCATCAAAAGTATGTAAATAGCGCCTTATTTTACCTGTGCCTGTTTCACCATAATCCTTAAATAGCTTTTCTAAGGAGTTGAAGTCATTAGCTAAATCACCAAAGTAACTGATATTGGTTCGCGCTTCTTTGGCCTTACGCTTTTCCATATCCATTTCTTGACGTGAGAATCGATGGAAACTATCACCTTCTACATTGACAGAGGATATACCAAGCGTTCTAAAGATATGTTCAAAAGCAGCTGTAGTTGTTGATGTACCTGCTCCCGAAGAGCCGGTGACAGCTATTATTGGATTTCGTGACGACATAAGGCTCAAAAGATAAATAAAATACAATGGCTATTTTATACGGTGAATTGATGATTAGGTCAAGTAAGAAGACGACAAGGTTAACGCTATAAGCAGCAATATCTACACAACTTCCTGCCTTCACTAAATTTCAGGCAATAAAAAACCGAGCCTAAGCTCGGTTTTTTAAATAAAGTTTAAACTTTCGTTTAAGCTTCAGCTGACTCTTCAACTACTTCAGGAGCATCTTCTACTACTGGGCGGTCTACTAACTCAATGTAAGCCATAGGAGCTTTATCACCAGTACGGAAACCACACTTTAAAATGCGAGTATAACCACCTGGACGTTCTTGGTAGCGAGCACCAAGTTCGTTGAATAAAATACCTACTACTTCTTTATCTTGTGTACGAGCAAACGCTAAACGGCGATTTGCAACACTGTCGGTCTTAGCCAATGTAATCAATGGCTCTACTACCATACGTAGTTCTTTAGCTTTAGCTACAGTCGTTTTGATAACGCCGTGCTTAACTAAAGAGCTTGCCATATTGCGGAACATCGCTTTACGATGACTGCTATTACGGTT